>Ga0182005_1000418_pt1 | contig 22953 bp, 10 predicted proteins | sample Sormic07211103_1_FD_123021 | JGI IMG/M metagenome (GOLD analysis project Ga0182005, IMG submission 123021) | Rhizosphere microbial communities from Sorghum bicolor, Mead, Nebraska, USA - 072115-103_1 MetaG | ecosystem: Host-associated > Plants > Roots > Rhizosphere | place: USA: Nebraska...
ACTACCTGATGTCGCGATGTTGATCACATTGTTTACGTTATTCACATAGGTTGAATACTGGTTGTACAGACCGTACATGCTTCCTGTATTCCCTGTGGTGGCAATCACCTTGTTACCATCTATCTGTGCTGTATCAGCCTGTGAACCATCACAACTATAAGTATAGATACCATAGGTAGTAGTGGTAGCATTGCCAATCTTCACAATGTTGTGGTTTATTTTGAATGCACCGTCATCATAGTAGCTATAGATACCATAAGCAGAGCTGGCCAGTGGTGCTGCGAGATTCACATTGTTGCGTGTGATCACAATACTATCTACATAAGACGTGTAGATACCATTCACATAGGCACCAGTTACCTTATTACTGTCTATCACGATGGACGTTGCCATTTCGCTTGTACCGGTTCCTGTAAAATAGATACCACTGGCGCCATTTGTGATGGTATTCCCGACAATTGCATTATTGTTTCCTTTAAAGCCGCCTGCATACACACCCGCCATATTTGTACTGTTCGTAGTAGTAGCCGGCATCACCAGGTTGTTGGTGAGTAAGCTATCGTACGCGGTGGTACCAGCCAGTTCTACTACTCTTGCATAGGTAGATCCGGTGGCTTTAATGGTGATATTCTTATAAGTTACAAAGCTTGCGCTATCCAGTTTCAGCACATAGTTATTTGCAGCGGTTGGTGCTGTTGTCAGCGTTACAGAGGTGGGGTCACCATTCTGGCTGCGGAAGGTAACACGGCTTGTATCTGACGCACCAGGAATTTTGTGCATACGGATCCGTTCTGTGTAAGTGCCAGGCACTACATCGAAGATGACCCATCCTGCGATACCACATTCCAGTGCTGTTACAGCCTGTTGGAAGGAAGTGAAGTTGCGGGTACCAGAACCTGCCGGATCGATGGTGTACAATCCTTTCACCAGTGGTGCATTCATATTTACGACAGCCACTGTAGAGAAGGCACTGTCAGTACCGCTACATACGATCTTACAACGGAAGTAATTCAGCATACCCAGTTCCATCTTGTACTGAGATACATACAGGGTATCAGATACATTGATCCATGGACCATTGTTTGAATAAGATGCCTGCCACTGGTAGGTCATGCGGCCACCCGGTGTATTGTTAATGAGATCGAGGGTGATCGGTGTACCCATACAGATATTACTGTTAGGTGTAACGACCGCAGTACCCGGATTTAGTGGAGATACACATGGTACGATCTCTATTTCATAAGCACCAATATCAGGTGTAGTCGTACTTCTTCTTTTATGTACGATATCGTTGGTGATACTTAATGGTATACCTGTATTATCCAGCGGATAGATCACAGGTGTAAGGTTTCCATTTGGTGCGTCGGCATAGATAGGGTCTATGCTGATGGTAGCGGCATCCTGACCGGTGGTTCCTCTCCAGTCTGCGAGTGTTGCCAGGTCATTATTGCTGTAACCAATGTATTTATTGTTACCACCGCCCGCTACATAGTAGTCGTTGTGATCAGCGAAGAACTCTGTTCCGGTTGATGACAGGTAGACAGCATATTTATAGTTAGCGCCGGTATTATTGATCGTAATGATGTTATTCTTGAAATTAATACCAGTTGTCGTGCTGGACTGATAGTAACCTCTTGAATAATAAGAAGCGCTACCACCAGTATTATCCAGCGAAATAGTATTATGGTAGTAATTAATATTGGGCGAGCTATAGTTGTAAATAGCATACTGGTATCCCGCACCGGTGGTCTTGTACATGATATTGTTCGCAACCAGAATCGGTGTGGTGTTATTGGCAGACACGTTGCTGAAGTATATACCATAGAAATAACTGGTGGAGGTAGGTGCACCGCCAAATGGATTGGTGAACCTGTTTTCCAGCACCTTCAGGTCGGTGTTTTCACCGTAGGCATACAAGCCATAGTAGTAACTTACGTTAGTACGGGTAGGACGTTGTATGGTATTGCCTTTCACTATGGTTCCGGAAGTAGACTCCAGGTAAATACCATAGTAATAGAAGTCCTGCAGAACGTTGTTAGTGACAGTGTTCCTATATACCGGATCACCATCGTCACCTACTATAGTTACGCTGTAGAAACCACCCGTTACCTTGTTGCTGTCAATCAGGTTGCCCGTACAACGGGTTGGCCCGGATGAAACCGGATCTGAATCCGATGCACTGATGACGATACCCGCGAAGTTTGTATTGTAACCCTCGGTAGTATTTGAAATGACATTACAATGTCTTACCACGTTGCTATCCGCATGGTCTATCAACTGTACCCCATAACCATAGGTACCAGTTCCGGTTGCATCGATGGTCAGACTATCAAAGATGATATGGTCTGTGTGCTTCAGTTTAATAACCGCACGCTCATCGGTGGTATTGGAACTATAGTGAATAGTGTTACCATTACCCAGGAAGGTGATCGTGTTGATCGCAGACGTACCTCTGATTGAATCCAGCGAGAACTGTTCTTCATAAGGTGTACGACCTGCCACTACATTGAATACCACAGGGCCGGAGATACCACATTCCAGTGCTACTTTCACCGCTGCAAAGCTCTGATAGTTGGTCGCGCTGGCAGGTGAATTTTTATCTACCGTATAGGTATTTGGCGGCAGTGCGGGGTTCACGGTGAGCAACACTGGTGTTGAGTAAGCTGTGTTACCACTACAGGTCACTGCTGCACGGTAATACAAGGTAGCTGTAGATACAATGACTGTATCAGGATAATTGAGTGATGCACCCAGGTTTGTCCACGGTCCTGCAGCGGTAGCAGCATATTGCCACTGATAGGTTTGCGTGAGACCATTGCTATTGCCGGTCAGCCCAAGGCCAACATTCGTACCCACACATACCGGGTTTTTATTCACAGTAGAAGTGCCTGGTACAGGTGGTGCAGTACATGGATCAGGGGTGAATTCATAAGCACCCATATCCGGAGTGGAAGTACTACGGGTATTGCTGTTGATATCAGCAGTAATACCTACAGGTGTACCTCTGTCGTTCACGGTCTGACTGCTGGGTGCATAGTTGCCATTGGTGCTATCCTTGTAAATAGGATTTGCTGCCAGTGAGTTCGCATCCTGTGAAGCAGCAGTTTGCCAGTCAGTCAATGTTGCCCTGTTAGCCGAATAGTATCCGGTATAGGCATTGGCCACTGTTGGAGCCAGGAAAATATTGTTGTAATTAGATACAATATCGCTTGATGTGGTTGCGAAGTAAATACCATGCTTCACATTCTGACCACCACGGTTAATGGTGATCATGTTATCTCTAAGGTAAATACCTGCTGCCTGCGAAGTTTGATAGAAACCTCTTGTCACGTACGATGTACCTGGTGTAGCAGATCCATCCAGTGAAAGGGTGTTATGATAATAGAAAACGTTGTCAGAAGAACTGTTATAGAAGCCGTACACTGAACCACTACCTGTGAGGTTGGCGATCAGGTTATTGCTCACGACGTTTTCCAGCGTATTCAATGCATCTACACTGGTAAAGTAAACACCGTAGAATGTGCTGGTGCTGGCAGGATTTCCGCCGAATGGGTTTGTGATCCTGTTGGCATTGATGTTCAGTTTTGTGTTGAGCCCTGTTGCATACACACCATAGAAGTTATCTACAGAAGCACGTGTAGGACGGCTGATGGTATTTTTCTCAAATGTCAGGTTGTACGCACCCAGGATATAGATACCATAGTAGTAGAAGTCCTGCAGTTTGTTATTGATAATCTTATTGCTGCCATTTGAGTTCGTAGAGCTGGCTACCAGTGTAATACTGTAGTAACCGCCTATGATTGTATTATTGCTGATGGTATTATTATCCGAGTTGGTGGCGCCGCTGCCGGTGGCCGATGTAGCTGAAGAACTGACCACGATACCTGCATAATCCGATGAGGAGGAAGTGGTATTGACGAGGATCTTACAATTATTGATGGTATTGAAGTCTGCATCGTTCATCAGTTGTACACCAAAGCCGTATTGACCGGAGGTGCTGCCTTTGGCCTGAATCACCAGATCATTGAAGGTGATAAAATCTGTGCCATTCAGTTTGATCACAGCTCTCTCTGCACTTGTCGTACTGAGGTAAGCGATCGTATCATTGTTACCATTGAAGGTAACGGTATTGGTAGCTGATGCGCCGGGTACCGGTATCATGATCAGCTGCTCATTGTATGCAGAAGTTGCATTTGCTGCCACGTTAAAGATCACAGGTCCATCAATACCGCACTTGATATAATTGTATGCGTCATTGAAGGAGGCAAAGTTGCCGGCACCTGTGGGCAGTGCTTTATTGATGGTGAATGTACCATGAACTAGCGATGGGCTTGCCACCTGTACACTATTAGAGTTTGCCGAACTACTGGTGGCAGCACAGGTGACCACGCAACGATAATATGTGGACACAGTCTGTGTGGTAGTAAGTGATGATAATGTATCATTTGGAATATTTGTCCAGGTGCTGTTGTTGGGAGAAGATTGCCACTGGTATTTCAGACCGGAGGCAACGGTGGTACCGCTAAGCGAAAGGGTAAAGCTTTCGTTCAGGCATACAGTAGAAGCACTGCTGGCTGCTGTACCGGCAGTTGGGGTGCCGGTACATGCAGCTGCAGGCGTCCAGTTAAAAATAATATCAGGACGGGTAGTCGAAGCGGTATTCACCAGGTTGGTGCCACAAAGACTGGTACCCGCATCTTGTACATAAGTATGAGACCCATTGAACGCAAGGCCTGTTGTGTAAGGGAATTCGGGATTATGTGTATAGGACGATGCCCCTCCACACACTTCGATGAGGATATTGTCTGTACCATTCCAGAAGAAACCTGAGGGAATGGTAAAAGCATTTAATCCTGCCACCGGCATATAATTCACTGGTCCGAAGAAGTTATTGCCAACGGGTTCGTAATAGGCATCAGACAGTGTGGCGACGGTAGTACCAGCTATCTTGATGGCATATTGTTCTGCTCCGTCCACATCACTTCCTACGGATGTGGCGTTGAATTTTACAGCATTGATCATACCGGGGCCCATGCCTTTGGCAGTCAATTCTGAGGCTCTATAAAGATATTGGGCCCGGGAAGCTTGATACCAGTCTTGTATAGGACAAGGATAAGTTGTCGTAGAGTTACTACCGTTGCCCAGACCGATGGTAATATCAGTCTGTGCATGCAGGCCAATGGCCGGCAGTAACAACAATAACAGGTATAAGACAGCCCCGAGGCGTACAGAAACAGGCTTGGTTCTCATATGGGTTCTCTTTTTCTATTATTTAGGGGTAATGCATTAGTACAATTGCCAGCTGATCCAGCTACGGGCATCTTTTACATTCACCATGTCATAGGTATTATAGTCACTGGTTTGTACCATGTAGAAACCGGTGCTTTCTGTGAATTTGGTGACGATGTTAGATATGGGTGTGGTGCCGTGGTCAGGAATATCACCGAATGTGCCTCCATAGGTGAATGTTGTAATGCCGGCGGCGCTGATCTTCCTCTTCAGGGCAGGTCCATAGTAAGAGTTCTCCATGAGTCCTGTAAACTCATAACCACTCTGCCCGTAATTAGGGAAAAAAAACAGGTAGGCAAATCCTGGAATGGATGAAAAATTGTAATAGTCATTCTGACCGTCTACATGAATACCATATGGTGCGATGTAGTAATTAGCCGCATTCACCGCAGCATTGTACCAGCGGGTACCGGCAGTGCTGTCTACGATGTAAGGCTTCTTATCGCTGGTAATGGTAGCTGCCCGGCCATTGACCTGCAGGGTCATGACCTGGTTGTCTTCAGACCAGACAACGTTGTTAAATCCATAAATGGTTTCCCCTGCGTCTGTAAATGCCTTATCGAAAGCGACGCCATTGGGGGTGAGATAATAACCGGCACTGAATTTCACATTGGCATTTACGATCCTGATGTTTTTAAAGCTTTCATTGATGTAGATGTCATAATCACCTTTACCAGTGTGTAGCTTTTTGAAATAAGTAAGAAACCGGGAAGAATAGAGAAAGTCCCAGTTCCGTTTTCTATCGTAATAATCCTGTGCCTCTTTGGAGGTAGCTTTGACGAGCACGGCCTTGCTGGCATGCTGGCGTCCTGTAAGTTTAATTGTATCCCCATTGCTGCTCATGCCATCCAGTATGAACTCGAAGTCGGATAGCAATCCGCCGCCATAATAACCATTGTTAATGCTGGCATCGGGATCGCAGAGTATATGAATATAACTGTAGGTATCAAATAATAAACAGGGTTGCTGCAGGGCTTTTAACCGGTAACTGCTCTCCCGCGCATCTATCAGCGTGGCAGAATCCCAGTCTGCATACATCTTTACACGGTTCGCAGTATCGAATTTGAAATAAAAGCTAAAAGGTACTGTGGAGAATGCCGAGGGATATACCAGCCCTTTCCACCCGTATTCGGCGCTGGTAAGCGCTGTACTATAGGTATTGAGCACCTGGTTGATCCTTTCATCAGGCGATTGTTTAAATACATTATCATCCTCCCTTTTACAGGCGGCAAACAATAATGCAGTAAGGAAAATATAGAGCGTTAAATTTGTTCTCATAATGCATTTGGATTTTGGTACGCATCAATAAAAAAGGGCGTTGATACTGTCTCTGGTGGCTTTCTGAAGGGCGTAGAAGTCTACATCGTAGGCGGACTTGTAGTAGTTCACTACCATGGCTTCCTTCTGTCGCAGCGCGGCTACTGCCTGTGCCTTTGTAGTACCGTTGTCGCTGGTCTTATCCTGCACGCTGTTTACAATCTTGTCAAATCCTTCTTTTCCCTCTATCAGCATGGTCGCAATCATTTCCACGAAGTCTTCGTTCTCACTACTCATGGCATAAGCTGTCACAAAACCATCCTGATGTGCATCGGAGTCGTAGATATTGTTCCAGTTAGCCGTATAAAGCCCTACACTGATCTTTTTGAACTCGGATGGATACATAATATTCTGGTGAAGAATATGCCCGAATTCGTGCTCTATTACGTGAAAGATCTGTTTCACATTGGCAGTATCACTTTTCTGGTAGCCTGCCATTCCTTTGGTACGGAATTCATTCAGCAGGTACATTACCACCTTGCGGCCACCTTCTGCAGTACCCAGGGTGATGGTGCCATTGTCATTCCAGCTGGCACTACCGGAGAGAATGAAAAATTTGGGAGAATACTTCTTGAAGAAAAGTTCTCCGGCATATTTGATATAATTATCTATCCATACCTTCGTAATTGCCTGCATGGCAGGGATCACCACTTCTTCTTTAGGTGGTACCAGTGTTTTGGTCACATCAAATTCAAATTGATCCCATTTGTATTTTACCTCAATATTGTAGGGAACAGTGAGGCTATCATACAGCCATTTGTCTAAAGAATCCTCGACCCAGGTGTCGCCACCCAGGCCGGGGATGTCTTGCACACCACTTAGATCATCGTTTTCTTTGGAGCATGCCGCCAGTGTGATCACCAGCAGGAAGAAAAAGAATGCGTTTAACGGTTTCATATATGCGAAATATTTTTGGTTGTTATCTGGGATTTAAAGCGAGACCTGATGTCTGGGCGGACAATGGCAACTGCAATACACGACGGTTGTCAGCAGCAGTGACAGCCGTTTTATTGCCATAGATATCATAGTGCGTCACGGTGAGACCATACCGTTGCAGATCAAACCAGCGGTGCCCTTCCTGAATAAATTCAGCTCTCTTGAAACTAAGAATGGTGTTCAGCAAAGCATTTTTACTGTTAGAAGTATTATAGTACGTCTGCGCTTTGGCAATCGTCACGGCATGGTTAGTGGCATCATAATTCACAATACGCTTGCTGGCAAAGAGATTCAGATCGGACAATACATCGTCTGTATTTCCCAGGTAAAGATTCGCCTCCGCCCTGTTGAACAATACTTCTTCTGTGGTGAACAGTGGCACCATTACATAAGGATCACCGATCGTCGCATTCACAGATGCCTTTACAAAGTATTCCGTCAGCTTTGGTACAAAGTAATCCCGGGTGCCGTAGTAGTACAATGGATAGGTATAAGCGCCGCCGGTTACATTATCACCAAGTACTACCTGCTCAATATTATAGTCCATACCAAAGCGGTACTGGGCTACATTTCTGCCATATACTGACTGGGTTTCTACCAGCAGCAGGTTACACTTTTCAGTAGCTCTTGCATACGTTTCCCACAGCATAGATGGCGTCATTGTTCTGTAGGTTGTATTCCATGGGCGCATGTAACTGGCCAGGTCATTATTAGGAAAAGTCTTGTTGGCAAACTCCAGCACCTTTGCATAATCTTTCTTAAACAGGTAGAACCTGGTTGCAAAGGCGTTAGCCGCCGATTTATTGAAGTGGTAATGAGGAACGTCGTATTTTTCGTCGTTGATCAACGGAATACCTGCCAGCAGATCTCTCTCAATATTATCATACACGCTGGCTACTGTGCCACGGTCATATTGTTTGAATACCACCGTCTCTGGTTCCGTTACGTAGGGAATACCCGGATCAGTAGCTGCCGTGGCAGCATTGTAGAATTTAGAGAAGAAAGTCACGAGCATAAAGTGTGCATATGCCCGGGCCACCAGGGCCTCTCCTTTCTGCGCCTGATATTGGGTAGTATCTTTCGCATTTTCACATGCTTTGAGTGCATTGTTACAGGCAGCAATGGCTTTGTAGCATGCTGTCCAGTACCACTCCGGCGAATCTTCTTTGATGTCGTTTACATCATTGAAAAAATATGGATCTTCATTTGTCCTTTCTATCACCCCGGCACCTTTGTCTGTTACGTTGTCAGACATAGCTTCACTAAACACGATGTAGTTGGCCTGCGGATATGCAGTGCCTAATAACTGAGATACCTTTTGCGGTGTATTTAACTCTGTCCAGGTACTATCAGGAGATTGGTCCAGATACTTACTGCAGCTGGTCATAGCAAGCAGGCCCAGACTGATCAATGATACCCGTGTAAAATTTTTCATGTTAGTCTTCTTCTTTTTAGAGTCCTACTTTTAATGAAAGTGTGAATTGCTTTTGGATAGGTTGTGCTACACCTCCCGTATTGAAGAATTCAGGATCCTGTCCTCTCAGCTTGCTGTCTGAATAGATCAGCCATGGATTGATGGCAGCACCTGTCACAGCCAGATTGGTAAACCCGGTTCTTCTTATTAAGTGCTGAGGTAACTGATACGTGAGGGATACTGTCTTCAAGCGGATCATATCGCCTTTGGCCACTCTATCGGTCGAATAGTTATAGTTATTATAAGGATAAGTGCCGTAGATCACTGTTTGCTCCAGTGCATCGAGTATAGATGGTGTTCTTGTCACGGTCTCATCACCCGGCATTACCCAACGGTCATAGAACTCTTTAGGCATAGCATCCAGGTCAGAGTAGGCAGTTTTGAACGCAGGGTATAACCTGATCTTGTTGCCCCACTGATAAGTGACAAATACATTCAGGGATAAATTCTTATAATGGAAAGTATTGGACAGACCGCCATTGGCTGGAGGATCTACCGGCCCTTCGTATACGAGGTGAGAGGTGTTCAGGTCCTGCAGGTATACATCTGCACTCACATCCCCATTCTGATTCAGGAAGCGTGGATAACCATTCTTTGGATCCAGTCCTTCATATTTGATAGAGAACAGACCTCTTACCGGATAGCCTTCTTTATTACCACCTTCTGGTACGACCAGATCAAAAATGGAAGGGATGTTCTTTGCATTGGTGATCCTGTTGGTATTGTAACCGAAGGTCACATTCGCCTTCCATCCCCAGTCCTTTTTGCGCACGAGATCACCACCTACCATCACTTCAATACCTTTTGAATTCATGTCTGCGTAGTTAGCAGCTTTGTACAATTCGCCACCGATACCGGAAGTCTTGATCAGAGAGATCAGGTCAAAGCTTTTTTTTCTGTACGCATCGATTGTGAAGTTGAGGCGTCTGTCGAAGAAGGTAGCATCCAAACCTATATTAGTGGTGTACATCTTCTCCCAGGTAAGGTCATCATTCTGGAGGTGCGCAATCTTAATCACTGATTCCACTTCATCGAGGTGGCCGCGGTTTGTATTGACTGTCTGGTATACAATGTTGGAGTTAGTAGCGGGCCCCATGCTGGCTGTCAGGCCGTAGCTTGCGCGCAGTACAAGGTAATCTACCCATGTCGCTGGCTTCATAAATCCTTCCTTGTCTATATTCCAGCTACCCGACACGCTCCAGGTAGGCAACCAGCGTGCATTTTTAGAACGCCCCAGTTTGTTAGATCCATCGTAGCGGGTAGTACCTGTCAGGTTATATTTTTCCTTGAATGCATAGGTGCCGGTGGCATAGAATGCAGCAAAGCGATCGTAGTCCTGGCTCATGCCATAGTAAGGAAAGTTGCTTTCAATCGTTTGTTTCAGAATGCGTGGATCTGTGAATGCCACACCACCATTCTCATACTGGTAACCGTATCCTGTGTTGGATGAGTTCTGTCTGTCAGCATACTTTACCTGCTGCCCTACCAGTACATTCAGGTTATGCCGGTCTGCTACGTTGAGGGAGTAGTTCAAACTGTTACGGAAGTCATAGTTCACCAGCAGGTCTTCAGTACGGTTGTAAAAACCGCCATATGGTAATACCACTTGAGGCAATGCATCCGGATTGTCCGGATCACGGTACAGGAACTTATTGTTCTCTGCAATAGTCGAGTTACCATTTGCACGATACGCATTTGCCATGTTGCTGTTTTCTGTGATCATGTGTTCGCGTGATGACTTTACGTAGCGCAGTGCACCGACTACTTCATAGCGGAGGTTCTTCGTGAGCTTCCACGAGAAATCACCCTGCAGGCGAAGGTCCATCATGTTTATCTTCAGGTAGTTGTTTTCAACTTCAGTAAGAATGTTGAAGGGGGCGAAGTTTCTTCTGAAATATTCCCTGTTTCCACTTTCGTCAAATGCTGTCAGTGTACGGCTGGTGTTCAGTGCGTAACTGAAAGGGTTGATGTCAAAGTCACGGTCATATTGGCCTTCTACGGGGTTGCTGGTACGGCTCAGGGCACCGGGTGCTTTTTGCTGACGTACAGAGCCTAAGACAGAGAAGCCGGCCGAAACCTTATCAGACAACTTATAGTTGTTCCTGAAGTTGAGTGTGTACCGGCTTACCCTGTCGGCTACTGTCCAGCCATTATCGTGATAATAGCTGGTGGAGAAATAGGACTGAGACTTTTCTGTACCGGAGGATATACTGAGGGAGTGTTCCTGGATAAAACTGGTACGGAACAGGATGTCGAACCAGTCAGTATTGGCAGAAGCATATCTGAGCAGGAACTTCCTTTTAGCCTCCGGGGTATTTTCTAATGGAAAGTCACCGTTTTCATCCGCATTCAATTTTTCATACATCTTTCCATAGACGCCGTTGTCAGCACGGGAAAGGATATCTGAAGTCAGTGCGCCTTTGCGTTCCAGTTCTGCCAGTACGGACATCTGCTGGGCTGAGTTCATGATATTATAATTACCGTAGTTGGGTTTCAGCTGTGTGCTGTAGTTACCGCTGTACACGATAGACGGCCTGCCTATCTTACCTTTCCTGGTAGTGATCACCACTACACCGTTCATAGCGCGGGCACCATACAAAGCAGTCGCTGCAGCATCTTTCAGGATGTCGAAGCTCTCAATATCGTTGGGGTTCAGACCAGCGACAGAAGAACCCATCAGTGTGGTAGGGTCACCACTGGAGAGCTGATCGTTCGAGATGTTCACCACATCTTCCAGCACGACGCCATCTACTACCCACAGGGGTTTGTTGTCTCCATTGATAGAGGTAGCACCACGTACACGGATCTTGGGAGCAGAGCCAAATGTGCTGGACACGTTCTGGATAGACACCCCGGCTACGCGGCCTTCCAGCATACGGCTCACATCGGGCATACCATCTATCTTTGCATCTTCCATTTTAATACGGGTAGCAGCACCAGAAAACTTATTCTTATCAATGTTTTGAAATCCCGTCACCACTACCTCCTGTAGCTTCGTTGTTTTTTCTTTTAAAAGAACGGTCAGCATCTCTCCTTTTACGGTGGCCATTGCAATCTCCTGGGATTCATAGCCAGTGAGGTTGATGACCAGAACGGCATTAGCCGGAATATTTTTTAACTCGAACACACCATTGTCGTTGGTTGTAGTCCCCCTGGTTGTCCCTTTGATCATCACTGCTACACCTGGCAGTGGTTCGTTGTTTACGGTAAGCACTACCCCTTTAATGTCCTGTGTACGGAGGGCCACGGCGTGGCCTGTGCTAATCACACTTGAGTTAATTTTCTTTTCTGCCTGCCGGATGATAATACGATCATACAATACGGTATACGACAGTGAATAAGGTTTTAATAATCTATTGAGGAGTGTTCCCACCTTTTCATTATGAGCATTCACATCGACCTTGTCGATGGCAGTGACAGAGTTGCCAGCGTATATAAATGATACGTCAGCGAGATTCCCGATCTTGTCCAATGCTTCTTTTAACAACACATCTTTTAACTCAAGGGATATTTTCTTTTCAAGTGCATCCTGTATACCAAAACCGGCAGCGTGTATAGATAGCAATGACGCCAACACGGTTAGTTGAAGGAATAGGGTCGCCTTTTTAAGCATTGGTCATAAATTGTTTTGTGCGTTTCAGGAAATAGATGGCCCATTCCGGCTCTTGTGAAGCCAGGGCAATAGCGCACCTGCTGCGGTGCAGTACATAGTTTTTTTATGGATTAACCGATTTGTCGAAATGGTTATCCGGACGGCGTGCGTTTAGATTTCGTCATGTTTTTGCGATTCATTTTGGTTGTTGCAATGTTTGCTTTTCACAGTAAAATGGCTAACCTCGGTTGGGTTTCACAACGATCACAATAGGCCGATTGTAATCATACAGTACAGGGTCAGGATGCCTGCCTGTAGCGGGGTTACGTACAAAACCCCGGCAAGGCAAACCTTCACAGTACAAAAATGCTAGTCCTATCCTCTCATAAGGTTGTCTCGGTTAACTGTTTGTGTCTCTTTTTCCGATTTCTTTTTCTACTGGCAGCTACCTCCACTGATGGTGAATCCGTTTCCGGTGCTATCTTTATTGATCCTGGCGTTCAACGATAAAGCAATTACGTTTAGGGCTTTCTCCGGTTCATCAATAGTATTGAAATCACCATAAAAGGCGCAATGCTGTAAGCGTTTGTCTACTTTAACATTAATATTGTAATACCTTTGCAGGTCGTTTACCACATTCATTAATTCAGTGCCGTCATATACGAATCGGCCCTGTTGCTTCTGTAAATAAAATCTCGCATCATCGGAAGCATCTGACATTTGCAGTTGGTCGGTAGTTTTGTTGTATACGGCCCTTTTATTGGCGGTGAGGATCACTTCCTGACCATCTTTACGATTTCCATCTATAGCCTGTACCTGTACCATTCCTGTCAAAACCACCACTTTTGCTTCCCGGGCGTCCCGGGCTTCTATATTAAAAGATGTACCCAGTACCCGTGTGTTTATTAACGGCGACGCGACGATGAAAGGATGTGCATTGTCGTGCTGAACATCGAACAGCGCCTCTCCTGACAATGCTACTTCGCGCCCCGCTTTACCATAATCTCCTTTATATTTTAATGAGGACCCCGGCTCCAGAAATACCTTCGATCCATCTGGCAACGTCACTTGCTTTCGTTGCTCCCCTGATAATACAATCAACTCTTTTACGGGCGGATGGGATAACCTGTAGTATCCTATGCCCGCTGCCAATACCAGCATTGCTGCTGCCGCCACCTTCCACCATAGCCTCCTTACTATAGGTTGTGGTTTTGCTGCGATGCGCTGATGGATATTGTTCAATATCCTCTCAGAGTCCTCCCTGGCCAGTACCGGCTCGGCGGCAAACAGGTCCGCATTGTATTCCTCCGCGGCAAACTCCTGTAATTCCGTAAGATCTTTTTCATCCAAATATTGCAGTAACCACGCTCTGTCTTCCTGTGTCCAGTTTCTATTATGCAACAGATGTTTGAAGTATTCCTTCCTGTTCTGCACTATTTTGATTGCTTATTTACATTAAATACGAGGAGGTGTTAATTGTGGGTGGGTGGTTTTTGAAAAAATTTCACATATTCTTAATACTAATATATTGAGTAAAAAGATTTGTGAAAAGATACAGTTGTAAATTGCAGATATTACGGTGTATTTTTATGCAGGTATATACGAAAAAAAACAGGCCCTCCTGTAAGGAAGGCCTGATTAAGACAGTGCAAAGGTAATCCTAGTCGTGATAATTCAGGAACAGGAGGAATAATACTATGTATTTATGTTCTTTGTTTTTTTGAATATATTCATTCAGTTTAGCCATCGCTATAGACAGATGTTCTTTCACCGTATTCCGGGAAATCTGCATCTCTGCCGCCACCTCGTCATAAGTTTTACCCTCCAGCTTACACATCGTTACAATTTTTCTCTTCTTAGGTGATAATTGTGCAATTGCTTCTTCGAGCAACTGATACTGCTCCTCGTATACATTCTTATTATCCAGTCCGAAATCCTCATCCGGATTTATATTATATAATTCCTTGTGAATGGTTTGCTCACGCAGCTTCCGCCTTACATAGTCTACCGATAAATTGAAACTAATTACAAATAACCACCCGGCCACCGATTGAGTAGCATTAATTTCCTTTCTCTTCTCCCACAGTTTGGTAAATACCTCCTGGAGAATATCTTCAGTTCCAATAGGTTCCTTTACAAACTTGAAAATGTTACGGTACACTGCCTGGTGATATTTCCAGTACAGCGAATCAAAAGCACTTACATCGTCCTGTTGTAACAATACTACTAACTCGGCATCTTGTGTATTCATATCACGACATTTATATAACCTGTATTTGTCTAATACAAATTATATGGCTGTTTAAATGGGTCCGGGTTTCAATACAATGGCTCCATCAATCCGACAGATAAAATAGTAACATTTCTTTTTATTGTGCACTATTTTATAATAAAAAATTAAATTAAAACTATTTGGAATGTATTTACCCTTGTAATATTGATGCAAAGTAATGTACGTATTAAAAAGCAAAACCACCAGTTAACAATGTAACCGGTGGTTTTACTCTTGGCAGGGTTTGCTCGTCACATCGCAGCCACGCTGCAACGGCTTCTTATGCCGCTTTTACTTAGCAATTAATCATCAATATTTTACAATCTTTTTGGTGGTTGTTTCCACACCGTTGAACACTCTCACAAGATAAACACCCGGAGCTGCATTGGACAAATCTACCTTCTGGCCGCTAACAATGCGTTTCGGCGCTAAGATAGTCTTGCCATCCAGTGAATAGATGCTTACATACAGGTAACCGTCTTTAGATGGAGCTTTCACCTGTACTTCATTAGCCGTTGGGTTAGGCGTTACAGTGAGTGACGTAGAAAGTTTAGTCTCTTCCGTTACGCCATCCTGTACCTTTTCTGCCGATGCAGCCGGAGTAGCTGTTGTACGGGCAGCTGAGGCTGTGGAAGCACGAACTACCAGGGAAGTTGTCCAGTCATTCAGGTTCACAGTAGTACCGTCAGACAATCCTACGGATACCAGGCAAGACCATTCACCTCTGAACAGGTAAGCATCGCCGGCAAAATTGATATCCTTGTACAGGATCACTTCGTAGCCGCTTGCGATCTTGATAGAAGAAATATCGTCATTTACTGCACCCAGCGCAACCAGGTCGGCCATGTTGTAGCTACCTACACCCAGGGTAATGGCATAGCCACCATAGTTACAATCTTTGTAGATAGTAGCCGCACCTGCTGCAGGTGTAGGCACGGTACCTGTAATCTGATAACTACCCAGTGAACCATAATTGGAATAACCGGTGGTAGCAGGATCGAGGTAACCCGTACCTGTAATAGATACATAATAAGTACCGGCACCAAGTGTTGCGCTCAGGGTAGCAGGCAAACCTGATGGATTACCAGTCGCTACCACACTGCCACTGCTGTTATACAGTGTAGCCAGAATGTCCAGATCAGGCTGACGGGTTGGAGTCGCAATGCTCAGCGACAATGCACCTCCACCTGTAGTGAATGAGAAGAAATCCAGATCACCTGTACGCTCAATCACCCCGCTTTTATTGACAGCACCGGTAGAACTTGCTCCCAGTGCAGCAGCAGTAGCAATTGTACCACCATAATCATCTGTTCTGTAACCTACTCCATAAGTAGAGCTGGATATTTTAGCCAGATCATCTTCAGTGTTGTTCGCATACTGGTATTCACCTTTGCTCCACTGGCAAACTGGTACATAGTACCCAGCTCCCATTATTGGCGCCCAGGTACCATTACCCAGATAGTAACCTTCTGAAGGTGTTGTACGACCATCATGACCCAGACCAAATGTATGGCCTATTTCATGTGAAGCTGCATCTCCGGCCCCTTTTACACCACCGTTGAAAACCCAGCATGGTGTTTCGTTACCCCAGTTGAAAGAACCGATGTAAGCTACACCACCACTGCCTGGAGCTGCTGTGTTAGTCGGTGTGAAAATACAACGCATTCTTCTGTTGGCAGGATAGGAATTATATACGGCTTCATCATTGGTGATGTTCAGCTGGAATGGGCGGTAATCTTCACTTACCAGTTCCCATACTTCCAGTTTTTCAGCATCGCTCAGGTTAGCAGCTGCCGCATTGATGGTTACACCATTGTTCCAGTAAGAACTGGTTACAACCTGACCATCGAAATCCAGCAACACGACACCATTCGCGTTTGGCAGACTTTGCAATGAGCCCAATGCTGCTACACTGCTGGTAGCAGTTGCAGATGCCGCCTTTGCATTGCCCTGTGGAGCGGGTGCTGGCGTATAGTCAATACAAAGAACTGAATCCAGTGGTACCTGTTTCACATAAGCGGTACCATTTTCAGTATAATATTTATAACCGGTTTTGGTTTTCCGAAGGATCACGAAACCACGTACATCATTACCTTTTACCTCCAGGTAGAAAGAAGAACCAGCTACGCCGTCAATTTCACCGGCCATGAACTCCTCCGTTTTATTGTCTGTACGACGGGCATTTACCTTACCAGTCAATACAGTATTCGGACCTACTTTTAACTCTGCAGCGCTGGTCAGGCGTGCATTTGAAGATTTTGCCTGTGCTCTGATATCGTCGCGGAGGCCTGCAGGTGAACCTAAGCGATAAGGTTGTTGTTGCCCGAAAGCAAGTGCCGCCGACATCATCAGCATGGTTGCGCCAGATAGAAATTTTACAATTGTGCTCATAAGGGTTTACGTTGATAGATTAAAACAAATGCTCTTTTACAGTTTTGTAATCTTGAACCAGTTCAGATTCCAGCCTCCGGTTTGGGCGTAGATACCGAAGTTGTATGTACCGGCATTGATGGTAACGGTATGGGAAACCGTCGTCCAGTTCTGCCAGCCACCTGTAGAAGGAATATCCAGGTAACCCAGGATAGTAGAACCCGCATTCAGGTCAAGAGAGAGACGTCCACCACCACTCAGGGAAGCTACACGGTATTCAATTTTGTAAGTACCGGTAGTCGGAATGGTAATGCTGTTGTAAGCCATCCACTCACCCGTATCGATGTAACCCACGTTAGAACCACCACCGGTATCAGTAGTTGTTTCCGTTTGTACACCAGACATAGAGCTGTAAGATTCTGCTTCTACCTGTTTTGTAAATGTGCTGGTACCACCACCATCCTGGTAAACTCTTACATAATCCACATACATTTTAGCAGGGAATGCAGCGTTGTTGATGGTGAAACCTGGCCAGTTACCGCCAACAGCGAAGTTCAGGATAATGAAGAATGCCTTCTGGAATTCTTCAGTACTGCCCACATTGTTAGCGATGTTGATTTCATTGTACTGTGCACCATCTACGAACCACTTAATATAAGTAGGGGTCCATTCGATGGAATAAACGTGGTAGCCGGTCACGGATACAGGTGTGTTACTGCCGTAATCGGCCTGACCACCATTAGTACCTACCCAGTGTACTGTTCCGTACACGTTGGACTCGGTATTGATGTGTTCCATAATATCGATTTCACCGCAGGCTGGCCAGCCTACTGAACCGATATTGTCGCCCAGCATCCAGAATGCAGGCCATGAACCAGAAAAAGAGGGCAGTGCAATACGGGCTTCAATTTTGCCGTACGTCCATGATTTTTTGCCCTGAGTCTTCATACGGGTGGAAGTATAACTGGCACCGCCGTAGCTCTCATTCTTTGCGGTGATCACCAGCTGACCATTCTCGATACTGGCATTTTCTGCCCGGTAGTATTCCAGCTCGTTGTTACCCCAGCCGCCGGCGCCTGTCTCAAATACCCAGTCAGGACCAATGCTGCTGGTGAACTCGTCGGCCCACACCAGTTGCCAGTTTTGTGCCCTGGCAGCGCTACCTGTCAGCGCTAACACGGCGGTTAACAATAGAGGGAATTTCAAGGATCGAATCATAATTGAGGGTTTTGGTTTTAAATGGTTAATAAAAAATCGATATGGTATATCTCATGCGTTATTGTTTTATAAACTTCTGTGTAATTCGCTTTTCACCTTTTGTATAGATCAACAGATAAGTACCCGCAGGTAAGCCTGATACCGCGATCTGCTGTACCCCACTCTTTACATTTAGTACCTGCTTGCCATTCAGGTCGTAAACAGTGAGGTAGCCGCCTGGTTGGGTGTATTCTCCTCTCAGGTGCAGATCGGTTGCTACAGGATTAGGGTATATAATCACACTGCTCTCATGCGTATCAGCAGCGGTTATGGTCGTAGTTGTTTCAGCTACTTTTGCGGAGGAAGATACTTTTGTAATCCTGATCCAGTTCAGGTTCCAGCCGCCTGCCTGTGCATAGATCCCCAGTGCATACGTGCCTGCTGTTACACTCACTGTATGTGAGATCGTCGTCCATGTCTGCCAGCTACCGGTTGATGGCACATCCAGGTAACCCAATACGGTAGAACCTGCGTTCAGATCAAGAGAAAGACGACCACCTCCACTCTGGGAAGCAACCCGGTATTCTACTTTGTAAGTACCTGTAGAAGGGAAGTTAACCCCTGCATAAGCCATCCAGTCGCCAGTATCGATGTAGCCTACGTTCAGACCACCTCCAGCATCAGTGGTCGTTTCTGTCTGTACACCTGACATAGAAGTATAGCTCTCTGCCTGAATGGTAGTAGGGTTACCACCAGTACCGCCCTGCAATACACCCAGTTCTGTGTTGATAGCTGATACCAGTGAATTGGTACCAGTCGCATCACCTGAAAGTTCCCAGATCATGATGCCACCCCCTGAATTATAAGCCAGGTCAGTTTTTGCTTTAATAGTAGTGATCCCATTATAACCTACGCCACTGTAAGTATCACTATATGGATCAGCACCTCTCGCTATCAGTGCAGCATAGGTTTCCCAGGAAGGACGACCATAGAATGGAACACCCAGGATCGCTTTGCCGGCAGCAAGCCCCCTGCCCTTCCAGTAAGTGATAGCCTGTGATGCATATGAATAGGTAGAATGGTCATAATTATTGTAATCGTAGGCCATGATGTTCAGGAAATCGACCTGTGCGAATACACTGCTCAAAATGCTCTCACCACCTGTACCTACTACCGCAGCTGTAAGCAACTTACCCTGATTGTGCAGTGCGGTTGCCAGCTGTGTCATCAGTGATACATAGTTATTGGCAGAAGCACCGGCATCTGGGTATTCCCAGTCCATATCCACGCCATCCAGTCCATATTGGTTCACAAAACTGAGCAGGTTGTTTACAAACGTGGTACGATAGCTGCTATTCGCTGCAATAGATTCAAAACCACTGTCATCACCATTGTTCCATCCACCTACTGCAATCAGCACTTTCTTTCCGTTAGCATGCGCAAGGGAAACAAGGCTGGAAAGTTTGGAAGGATTTTCAATGGACTGCAAGCCACCGGAGGCTGTAGGCAGCAGGAAAGCATAGTTGATGTGTGTGAGTTTGCTGTACTGAATAGCATTCACATCACCAGACCATGAAGGCATGTATCCCACCACTTTGAATTGCGAGAATGCCTGAGAGGAAGAGATAAGGGTTGCAATACCAAGGAATGCAGCCCTTATCCATTTGTTTGTTTGCATATGGTTTATTTTGAGGGAGTGAAAAAAATTAATACTTGACGAACTGGCGGGTGGTACGATTACCATCTTTGGTTACAACCAGTGTATACGTGCCTGGTATCAACCGGGCAATATCGACAGTGTTACTATTCGCTTTAAAGGCCATTAGCTGATGGCCGGATACATCATAGATCTGTATGATAGCTCCGGATAAATCAGCATTAATCTTCAACTCATTTTGTGCTGGATTCGGGTATATATTAAAGGTGGTTGATTCAGCTGTTTTGGATGCGGCCGTTCTCGCTGCGGATACAGATACAGGTGTTATACTCCACCAGTTCAGGTTCCAGCCGCCAGATTGCGCATAGATCCCAAAGGCATATGTACCTGCGGTGATACTTACCGTTTGTGAAACAGTCTGCCAGGTTTGCCAGCCACCTGTGGCAGGTACGGTCTGATATCCCAGTATGGTACTACCTCCGTTCAGGTCCAGTGACAACTGACCACCCGTTGACTCACTGGCCACCCGGTAATCGATACGGTAAGTACCGGTAGCAGGTATATTAATATTTGAATACGCCAGCCAGTCACCGGTATCTATATATCCCACATTCAAACCACCGTCTGTATCCGTGGTGCTCTCCGTCTGAATACCTGACATTGAACTGTAGCTCTCTGCCTGTACCTGGGTAGTAGCTGCAGATGTGGTAGAAGAGATTTTAAGGGAGCTGATGAGATCATTAAAACTGTTATTCACCAGGCAGGAATTGTTCGCATTCACCAGCAGAGAAGTACCGCCGTAATTATCATTTGTATACACAGTAGTCTGATACCCGCTGTTGACCTGTATAGAAGAGATATCGTCATTCAGGATCCCGTGTGATAACAGTTGTGAAAGTGTATAGTTCCCTGTTGGCAAACTAATACCCAATCCACTATAATTACAATCCTTGTAGAAAGTAGCCGCCGCTGTATTCTTACTACCACCACCAAACACCGTATTCACAGCAGCAGCATAACTGGCAGTTGAACTGGAGTTGTCAATATCATCGTACAGCCAGATGAAGCCACCCCCCAGTTTACTGCTGCAACTGTTCTTCCATCCATTCAATGTACTGGTCACCTGCGAAGTAGATTTTTCGGCATCCCACAGACCAGCATAAATAGGAATAGTACCAAAGCTCCAGCTGCTGCTACAGGGGCTGTTACCAGCTCCACCTGAATAACATTGCAGGTCTACACGCGTGACGGTACCGGCCAGCTGACTATTGGTATTGGTTGCAACGCTGGTCCAATAGCTGGTATTGGTGTAAGGGACTAAGGTTACCTTATAACCAAGGTTGCCTAACATCACTGCCAGTGCGGTAGAAGAACTAACATCATACGTGCTTTCATCATCAAATGCAATAGCATCTACAGCAGGAATGGCATTCTTCAGTGCCTGGAAATTTTTGTAGAGAATACTGGTACTGCCGGTACCCTGGGAGGCGATCAGACTTTTAATATTTGCGAAGGTACCGGAGCCCCAGGCGCTGATACAAAACTCAACCCTGTTGATAGTAGTAGGTGCGGATTTCAACAGGGCAATATCATTTGCAAAATTAGGATAGGTGCTGGCACCAATATAAGATCCATTTTGCACTAACGGGAATTCGGCATTGAAATTAAAGTTGCCGCTGGCATCAATATGTATGGTCCATACCACCACATATGTAAAGCCTGAATTTTTGAGTTCACTGATGGAGTAGCTTCTGTTTTTATATACAGGTCCACCAGCATAAATACCTGATTGGGCAAAGAGGGCAGAATGACTCAATAGCGCTATAAGCAGCAGTACGATACAGTTCTTAGCATTCATAATGAATGATTTTATCCTGTTAATAAATAAGGATTAACGTGGAAGAAAACGGAAGAATAAAATGGTAGGAGTGTAAAGATTTAGATCATGCAGGTTCAATGTTTAAAGGGTGAATAAAGCCGCATCGGAGACCGCCCCGCTTTGAGGGCGGTTCCTGCGGTGAGGGAAAAGTAAAAAATCTTACTGCGGTAATTTTTCAAAAACCAGAATTAGGAACTACGGGTTTATAATCACCCGCAGTTCCTAATCCGCTTAAAAGGATAGATGGAGCGTATCCGCTCAGTTCATTACATTTTAATCACTTTTGCAGCGCCATTGCGACCGGTTTTCGCATTGGATGTTTTCAGGATCCATGTACCGTGAGGTAAACGGCTCACATCCAGTGTGATCACCTGTGTGCCTTTGCCAGCAGCTACATATTCTTTTCTGATAGCTGGAGTGCTACCATTGATGCTCCACAGTTCCACCCAGATCTTTTCGCCGGCAGCAGCAGTTAAGCTTACCTGCAGGTTATTACCTGTTACAGGGTTAGGGAACACGAGGATCTGATCTTTGGCAGTTGTTTCTGCAGCAGCTACAGTTGTATTGGCAGTCCTTGCGGCAGAAGCAGTACAAGCACCCAGTGGTTGCCACCAGTAGTCAGCAGTACCAGGAGTTACGTTGTACAGGCCATTTGCCAGGCTCACGTACAGATTACCATTGTATACCACTTTATCACCTGCGTTGTACACAGCAGGATAAGGCTGATAAGTAGCCACGCCTGCACAGTTACCAGTGTTGGTAGAACCGCTTACCGTGATGCTTACAGCAGCGCTGGTAGTAGCGTTACCGCTATTGTCAGTTGCTTTTGCAGTCAGGGAATAAGTGCCTGCAGCTACGCTGGTCCAGCTGTAAGTGTAAGGTGATGCAGTCACAGTACCCAGCAGGGTAGAACCATTGTAGAATGCTACGCTTGCGATAGTGCCATCAGCATCAGATGCAGTTGCAGTAA
>Ga0182005_1000419_pt1 | contig 22951 bp, 18 predicted proteins | sample Sormic07211103_1_FD_123021 | JGI IMG/M metagenome (GOLD analysis project Ga0182005, IMG submission 123021) | Rhizosphere microbial communities from Sorghum bicolor, Mead, Nebraska, USA - 072115-103_1 MetaG | ecosystem: Host-associated > Plants > Roots > Rhizosphere | place: USA: Nebraska...
AAAGTTAGAAAAGTTTACGGTCCGAAGCTGCAATTGCCAGGTCATTAATACTCGCAAACCTTCTTTGCATCAATCCGCTCTCATCAAATTCCCAGTTCTCATTGCCATAGCTGCGGAACCATTGCCCCTGCGCATCATGCCACTCATATTCAAACCTTACCGCAATCCGGTTGCCCATAAATGCCCATAGCTCCTTCTTTAATTTGTAATCCAGTTCCCGCTCCCACTTACGCTGCAAGAATACCTTGACCTGCTCCCGGCCATTGACAAATTCATGCCTGTTCCGCCACTCCGTGTCCACTGTATACGCTAAACATATCTTTTCAGGATCTTTTGTGTTCCAGGCATCTTCTGCTTTCTGCACTTTTTGTAAAGCTGTTTCTAATGTGAATTGCATATTTTTTTTCTGCAAAATTGCACTATCATAGCATAGCTGTACATGGACAAATGGAATGAGTGCATGGACAATCCGGCCATAATAAGTAACTTTGGCCCACCATGCAACACATCCCCATCAGGACAAATACCACCTTCAGCATCCGGATGCTAACCGCCATAGACATGGTGCAACCCCTTCACCGCCATGACTTCTACTATCTATTAGTCTTACAAAAAGGAGCAGGCATCCATCGCATCGACTTCACAGATTATACCATCAGTGATAATACAGTTTTCCTGCTTCGCCCCGGGCAAGTACATACAATCGACCTCCACACCGGCAGCACGGGATACCTGATTCAATTTAATCAAAGCTTTGATCCCAGTCCGCTATTGCGTACCGCCGCTCAACAAAATTACTATCAGGTACAAAACACAATGACCCGGTTCGATGAGATATTCGAAGAGTTCACCCACCCAAAAGAAAAGTATGAAGAGGTCATCAAATCATTACTCCACCTGTTTTTCATCCAGCTCATTCGTACACAAACCGTCTCTCCTGCTAATGACCAGTTACAAACTTTACAACACCTGATCGCAGACAATTTCACAAAATTAAAACAAGTGGCAGACTACGCCGCACTGCTCCATCTATCCCCCTATCAACTCAATGCCATTACCAAATCATCTCTTGGCAAAACCTGTTCTACCCTTATCAATGACCACATCCTGCTCGAAGCTAAACGCCAGCTTCTCGCCACAACAAACCTTGTCAATGAAATCGCCTGGCAACTAGGCTATGAAGACGTCTCTTACTTCATTCGTTTCTTCAAAAAACACACCGGCCATACGCCTGAATCCTTCCGTCAAAACTTTAAATAAATCCTGTTCAACTCCGTTTTTGTCCTATCAGGAACGCGCATGTACAAGGTAACTTTGATACATGACAAACGAACAATACAAAACCAGGTGGGATGATCGCTACCGCGAAACAGATTTCGCTTATGGCAAAACACCTAACCTATTCTTCAAAGAATGGTTAGATCAACTACCAAAAGGTACCCTGCTCATGCCCGCCGATGGTGAGGGCAGGAACGGTGTCTATGCGGCTTCTACAGGCTGGCAGGTGACATCCACAGACCTCAGCCCCGAAGGGAAAACAAAAGCCCTGCAATTAGCACAGGAATTGCACACAAACCTTACCTACATCGTAGGCGATCTTGCAACCATCCAATTTGCACCGGCATCTTTCGATGCGATCGGTTTGATCTATGCACACTTCCTTCCGGAAAAGAAATCCATCTTACACCAACAACTGGATACTTATCTAAAACCCGGCGGCACCGTCATTTTCGAAGCATTCAGCAAAAATCATATAGCCAACGCACAGGTAGGCGGCCCTACTGATATAGCATGGCTATTCTCCGAAGAAGAGATCAAACAGGATTTTCCCAACTATGAAATAATCTTACTAAAAGAAGAAACAATTGGACTAGAAGAAGGGAAATATCACAATGGTACCGGAACAGTCATCAGATTCATAGGCAAAAAGAAGCCGTCTTGTTAATACAAAGACGGCCTCAACTTTTATTTAAAATAATTCAACTCCATATCCTCCACCAATCCAACCTCCCCCGGCTTCCATCCCAGCAACTTCCTCGTCACCTCACCCGAACTCGGCTGATCCATCCCCCACATTATTCCAAAGAACCCCAAATTCGCTCCCGCCTCCTCTGCAGAAACACTTTTCACAGGAATCTGCAGATTCTTCCCCATTACCTCAGCCAACTCCTTAGTCGTAATCCCTTCCTCTGCCACCGCATGATAAATAGCCCCCGGCGTAGCCTGTTCCATGGCCAGCACAAATAACTTCGCTGCATCATTACGATGTACCGCCGGCCATCTGCTCTGCCCTTCGCCAATATAAAAAGCACTACCTCCCTTCTTCGCCGCATTCATGATGATCGGAATAAACCCCTGATCTCCCTCCCCATGCACAGTAGGCGTCAACCTTACAAGAGAAGCATTCCCTCCCCGTGCCACCACCGCAGCCACCGCCTCTTCTGTAGCAATACGAGGCACCACATCCGCACTCACCAATGGATGATCCTGCTCCGTCGTCACCGTTCCCCTGGCTATCAACGCCGTTCCTGAAGCTACCACGATCGGCCCTTTTACCACCTCACCCAGCGCCTCGATCACCTTCCTGTCCAGCTCACAATACTTCTTAAAGTTGGCAAAGTCATGGATAAACCCCGTATGTATCACAGCATCTGCCTTTGCCGCCCCACTCCTGATACTATCCAGGTCCTCCAGATCGCCTCTATGCACCGCTACCCCCGCTGCATCCAGCTTCTGCGCAGCAGCATCAGTACGTGCCAATCCTATAGGGTGATGCCCTGCCTTCAATAATTCCTTTACTATGGCTGAGCCTATAAAGCCCGTAGCGCCGGTCAAAAATACCCGCATAAAAATTTTGATTTTATACTACAAAATTGCCCCCGGATCGCCCCTCAAAACAAGGTCATTTGACACAATTTTATTACTTTCAGGGTATGTTTGATCGTCTGGAAGCATTATTAACCGCACAACATACCTTTACCCCTGCCGAGCTGCAGGAAATATATGCAGGGGCACAGGTCAGGAAGGTACGCAGGAAACAACTCCTGCTACAGGAAGGAGAAGTATGCCTCTATAAGATGTTTGTAGCCGAAGGCTTACTCAAAACATATTATATTAAAGAAGACGGTTCTGAACATATTCTCCGTTTCTCTCCCGAAGGGAGCTGGTGTACTGATGCAAAAAGTATGGCGGGTCAAACAGCCTCCAAATTGAATATCGAGGTGATGGAGGACAGCGTCGTATTATTATGGACACATGAAACGTTAAGGGCGCTTGTAAAGTCAATTCCCCGCTTACAGGCCTATACCAATTCCCTGATCACCCAAAGCCTCTATTCCAGCTACGAAAGAATTCTTAGTAATATCAGTGCCACATCAGAAGAGAAATACCTGGAGTTTGTAAACACCTATCCAGACCTGATCAATCGCGTACCCTTGCATATGATTGCTTCTTTCCTGGGCGTATCGAGAGAGACACTAAGTAGGATCAGGCATGCACAAGTAAAACAACCCCACTAACCTGGACTACTACCATTATTCCAATTGGTCTACAAAATCTTCCATAGTAAAACAACCCCACTAACCTGGACTACTACCATTATTCCAATTGGACTACAAAAATCATCCAGTCATCCATTACATTTGCCCCATGACATTCAGTATCCAACCCACCTTAGAAAACGATCAAATCCTCCTTGCCCCTCTGCAGGCAAGCGATTACGATGCCCTGTATGCAGTAGCATCTGATCCGGCTATCTGGGTACAGCACCCACAAAATGACCGCTGGAAAGAAGACGTATTCCGGGAGTTTTTCGATGCCGCCATCAGCAGTCATGGTGCCTTCAAAATCATCGACAAAGCCACCGGAAACATCGCCGGTTCCACCCGCTACTATGAATATGATGCAGGTAAAAATATCATTCATATCGGCTATACTTTCTACGCCACCAAATACTGGGGGACCGGTTTTAATAAAGCCGTAAAGAAATTAATGCTGGATTATATCTTCCAGTTTGTAGATACAGTAGGTTTCCATGTAGGTATCCATAACATTCGTTCTCAAATAGCTGTTACCCGCCTCGGCGCCGTTAAAGTAGGGGAAGTTGACATGACCTATACCTATGGACCGAACAGACAGAATTTCGTGTACAATCTACCCAGGCAGGCATACCTGCTCTGAATAAAAAAAGCAGCGTACTTTTGCACACGATGACGAACGATATTCAAATAGCATTCTATAACCAGATCACTGCTTACCTGCAACAATTAAAAGTAGATCAACACATCGTAGAAGACATCCGCCAGGACGTCTTCCTCAAAGCCCATGCGTCTATTGACACCCTCAATGACCATAAAAAAGTTATCTCCTGGCTGAAAGTCATCACCTACAATGCCGTTGTAGACCATTATAGAAAAGCCAACCGCACCACGCCAATCATCGATACCACTACCACACATAACGAAGGGAATGAACACCTTATCCAATGCATTTCCCTGCTCATTCAAACCCTGCCTGACGAACAAAAACACGTGATGGAAGCCATTGAAGTAAGCGGCATCTCACAGGTAGCTTATGCCGAACAAAACAATCTCCCCCTCAGCACGGTAAAATCCCGCATCCAACGCGCCCGCAAAAAGATCAAAGAAACCGTCATGAACAGCTGTTACCTCAGAACTGATAAATTCGGTAACGTCACCGATTACTCCCCGCCAAAAGAAATTCTCTAATCCCTGCGTCTTTTTTTCCAGCACCACGTCTATCTCTATAAAATCAATGAAAAAGATGATAACCGGTGCATTAATTTTAATTGTAGCCGCCATCGCGGCCCTGTTCCTCTATACCTATAGATGGAATATCCTTCATCCAAACAAATCTCATAGCCTGGTAATAGGTGGCTATGAGCGGACATTTATATACCATACACCCAACCACCTTACCGCCAACCCGAAACTCGTGATCGTTTACCACGGCTCCGGACTCAAATCATTCATGATGCAGATCTTCACCGGCCATGAATTCGATCTGTTAGCAGATAAAACACAGGACGCCATCATTGTTTATCCACAAGGGTACCTGCATAACTGGAACGATGCCAGGAAAACCGCCCCTTTCCCTGCCAAAAAGTTAAATATGGATGACGTTACTTTCACCAAAGAAATCATCACCTACTTCAAAGACAAATACCACATAGACACTACCCAGGTCTACGCCGTCGGCTACTCCAACGGTGGCCAGATGGCCTTCAGACTGGCCGCTACTGTACCCGATCTCTTCGCAGGCTTCGCCACCATCGGTTCCACCTTACCAGCCCCCGGGAACTACCTTTTTACAGGCCACACACAACAACCCGTTTCCATCATCCTTATCAACGGACAACAAGATGGCATTGTACCTTACAATGGGGGAGAAATCACCCTCAATGGGCAAAGCCATGGCATGGGCGAAAGCGCTCCTTCCACAGCAGCATACTGGAGAGCCGCCGCAGGCGCCACACAAATTTCAACTCAACACTACGGCTCCACCGCCATCCAAACAAACTACTACAATAAAGACAACCATAAAAAGGTAAGCTTTGTCAGTATCAAAGATGGTGGGCATAATATTCCCAACAAGCATTTCCGCCTCTACATCTCTAAATTAGGATACATGAATAAAGACGTAGATGCACCCGTTGTAATCTGGGATTTCTTCTTCAAAGAACCCATATCTTTGTCTCATTAACCTGCAAAGGAAAAGTAACTTATGGCAAAAGAAATAGAAAGGAAATTCCTGCTGGATACCGCTCAATGGCAACAGGTGGAAAAGCCTGCGGGTGAACATTTTCGTCAGGGATACTTAGTCACCGATCCGCAAAAAACAATTCGCGTAAGACTGACAGATACTACTGGTTATCTTACCATCAAAGGGATCTCCACAGGCGCCACCCGCCTGGAATATGAATATGAAATCCCTACCGGTGAGGCCAGGGAACTCCTGGATAACTTTGCCATTTCTGAACTTTCCAAGATCAGATACAAGATCACTTTTCAAAACAAGGTATGGGAAGTCGATGAATTTCTCGGTGCCAACAAAGGCCTATTTGTCGCCGAAATAGAGTTACAAAGCGAAGATGAAACTTTTGACCTGCCTTCATGGGTCACTAAAGAAGTAACCGGAGAAGAAAAATATTACAATTCAAATCTCACTACTCATCCCTATAAAAACTGGTAATCCAACATGATTATCTCTTTCGACCTGGACGACACCTTGATACCGGGCATAAAGCAATTCGATACCCAGGAGCGTACTTTGTTGCAGAAACTCTGGAAAGTAGAAAAGCTCCGTGTAGGTACCATCGAATTGATGAAAGCCTGTCAGGCGAAAGGGCATAAGGTATATGTGTACACCACTTCTTATCGTCCTCCACGACGCATCTGGTGGATGTTTTATTTGTATGGGATCAGGTTAGATAAAGTCATTAACCAGCAGGTGCATAATCAATTTGTGCGCCTGCCGGCTAAGCCTTCAAAATACCCACCTGCGTTTAATATCGATTTGCATATTGACGATTCAAAAGGAGTGGAGATGGAAGGCTACCATTTTAACTTCAGGACCATCATAATCAGTGAAGAGAATACGAACTGGGCAAGCGATGTACTGGCGGCTATTGGATAAGCTATCCTAATTAATAGATCCTGCCCGCCGGGAATGAGCCCGGTTTTTGATAGAGTTCTTACTTAAATTCCATCAATATGATCAGACCTATTCAACGCTGTGCCACGATTGTAGCATTTACCCTTGCGTCGTGCAGCTCAGGCGGCGACCATGTCAAAAACCCAACTGATAGCACAGGTACGGGCACTGACAGCCTGCTCGCACCCGTGGAAACCAAAGCACCCAATTCCGATTACAAACCCGCCTTCGCAGGCCAAACCCGTATTGGTGGTGTAAAAACTAAAACGCCCTATGAATTCAAAGTCCTCACTACCGGTTTGGAGAATCCATGGGGCATCACACAACTCCCCGACGGCCGTTTTCTCATCACTGAGAAAAAGGGTGATTTACGCATCGCCACTACCAGTGGTGAATTAAGCGCGCCTATCACCGGTCTGCCGGCTGTGAATTCCGACGGCCAGGGTGGCCTCTTAGGCATCCGCGTAGACCCTGATTTCAGCAAAAACCGAATGGTCTACTGGGTATTTTCTGACCCACTGCCAGAAGGGAACCTGACCGCTGTAGCCAAAGGCAAACTCTCCGCCGACGAAAAAACGATCGAAGGTGCTACCGTTATTTATAAAGCTACCCCCGCCTATAAAGGTACCCTTCATTATGGTGGCCGGATTGTATTCGACAAAAATGGCAACCTCTTCATCAGCACCGGCGAACGCTCTGATCTCCAGACCAGACCGCAGGCCCAACAGCTGAATTCTGCCCTTGGCAAGGTCTTACACATCACTAAAGATGGCCAGCCGGTAGAAGGTAACCCATTCTTCGGTCAGGCCGATAAACGCCCTGAAATATGGAGCTATGGCCATAGAAATGTGCAGGGTCTGGCATTCCATCCTGAAACCGGCGACCTGTGGGAAACCGAATTCGGCCCCAGAGGTGGCGATGAAGTAAATCGCATAGAAGCTGGTAAGAACTACGGCTGGGCAACCATCACCTATGGTATTGAATATTCCGGTGAAAAGGTAGGCGAAGGCATCCAGCAAAAAGCAGGACTGGAACAACCTGTTTATTACTATGACCCCGTGATCAGTCCAAGCGGCATTACCTTCTATTCCGGGAACGCTATTCCGGAATGGAAAAATAACCTGTTTATAGGCGCACTAAGCGGTATGCACATCGCCCGGCTGGTGATAAAAGATAATAAAGTAGTAGGGGAAGAAAGATTACTGGCAGATGAGCAACAACGCTTCAGAGATATCACCGAAGGTAAGGATGGCGCACTGTATGCCATCACTGATGGCGGCAGACTCTATACCATCCACAAAAAATAACGCTTTAGTGGCAGACTTTCATTCCACCACTGGAGTCTGCCACTAATTTTAAAATGATTTGATTTTTGCAAAAAACGGATTGATTCCTTTAAACATCGCCCGCTGATACGCTGTTAACTTTGCTATATAAATTTCAAACAATGGCAAACAAAATAGCATTAATAACAGGCGGTAGCCGTGGCATAGGCCGTGATTCAGCCCTCAAACTGGCTGATAAAGGACTGGACATTATCATCACTTACAATACCCGTGCAGCAGACGCCCAGGCTGTAGTTGCACAAATCGAAGCCACCGGCCGCAAAGCCGCTGCTTTACAACTCAATACCGGTGTGATCAGCAGTTTTGAAGACTTCGCTACACAGCTGAAAAACACACTCAGTACCCACTTCGGCACAGACCACTTTGACTACCTCGTCAACAACGCGGGTCACGGTGGCTACAGCGCCATTCCCGAAGTCACCGAAGCATTCTTCGACGACCTGCTGAATGTGCATTTCAAAGGGGTGTACTTCCTCACCCAAAAACTCCTCCCATTCCTTCATGAAGGTGGTGGTATTGTGAACATCTCTTCCGGTCTGACACGCGTTTCCTTCCCAGGTTCCTCTGTCTATGCCTCTTTCAAAAGTGCGGTTGAGACCTTCACCCGCTACCTGGCAAAAGAACTCGGCAGCAAAGGTATCAGGGCAAATGTAGTCGCTCCGGGTGCTACCATGACCGACTTTGGCGGTGCACACCTGAGAGGCAATGCTGATTTGCAAAAGAATGTAAGCAGCATTACCGCCCTCGGTAGAGTAGGCACTGCAGAAGATATCGGAGGCGCCGTAGCCTTCCTGTGCACAGACGATGCACGCTGGGTAAACGGACAGAGAATTGAAGTCTCCGGTGGAATGTTTGTATAATATTTAAAAGCCGTATCAAAAGTAATCTGAAGACACTGAGCAGTGGGCAAACAATAACTACCTTTGATACGGTTTTTTTAATTGATTAGTATCTTTATAGTATGCTGACCAATACCACGCTCGAAGAGTTTTACAAACGTAACGCTGCCACCGTTCCGGCAGGCCTTACAAAGGATACAGGGCATTTCAATGTCTTTGATCCACAACTCCTCTTTGACAAAACAACAGGTAATCGTATCATGCCCTACAGTCGCAGGGCCTATTATAAAATCAGCTGGCTGAATGGGAAAAGCCGCGCTGAATATGCGGACAAAGTAATTGAAGTTGAAAAGAATGCCCTTCTTTTCGCTACCCCCAAAATCCCTTATCACTGGATCCCCGCTGACAGCAACCAACACGGCCTCTTCTGCATCTTTACCGCCGATTTCCTCATGCCCCGCAAGTCAGGTGTCGTGCTGGAAGAACTACCGCTTTTCCAACCCGGCCATGTACCCTTATTTCACCTGGATGATGAAGAAGCACAGGAAGTCGCTTACATCTTCAAAAAGATGCAGAAAGAACTGGCATCCGATTATAAATTCAAATTTGACCTGCTGCGCAATCTCGTTATGGAACTCATCCATTATGGTCAGAAGCTACAACCGCTGACTGCCCTCCATACTACGCAAAATGCATCACAACGCATTGCCATGTTATTCCTGGAACTGCTGGAAAGACAGTTCCCCCTGGAATCACCAGAACAAAGATTAAGTCTGCGTACCCCTAAAGAATACGCAGACCGGCTGGCAGTACATGTCAACCACCTGAATAAAGTATTGAAAGAATCCACCGGTCGTACAACTTCTGAACTCATTAGTAAACGACTGGTAGAAGAAGCCAAGATCCTGCTCAGGCAGACTACCTGGAGTGTTGCTGATATCGCTTATGCATTAGGCTTTGACGAAGTCTCTCACTTCTCCAATTACTTCAAAAAGCAAACGGCAGCAGCGCCGCTTACTTTCAGGACATAAATTTCAACAACTCCTCACTTACAGCTATCTTCAATTTCTTAATCTTAGCCACCACTTTTTCAAATCCTTTTTCATCGCCCGCCTTGTGCATTAACAATGCCTGCGTTTCATAAAAAGGATATAACACACTCTTATCTTCAATCGCAGCAATCGTCTTCATACTCGCTTTGCTATGCTTTAAGCCCTGCTCGATATTACCATTTTCATAACAATGATACGCCAGATTATTATTCGCATTCCGCAATGCGGCACGGATAGGATTGTGCTCTTCCAGGTATTCCCACAACGTCACCTTACTCAATGCTGCAATCATATGACGACATACCGCCAGCGATGCTTCCTTTTGCCCCGCTTCGTACAATGCATATCGCTGATGATCCCATACATATGCCCACAACCGCATTTCTTCACTTTGTGCAGCTGTCAGCAATTGTTCTATTTGTGCTAATAAACTGATTGCGGCGGCATACTGCTTATCCTGCACTAACAAAGAAGCTTCCATCATCTGCTCATCAAACGTTGCCTGACTAAAGGCATACACACCCGGCACTTCCGGCAACTGAAACTCAGCATAAGGATACTTTATCCAATACTCATCATCCAGGTCCGCTTTCTTCGCAATCTCCTGCGATTGTTTCCACAATTCTTTGGCTGTCTTGTCATCCCCCCTCAGATATGCACCCCATCCCAGATAATACACCGCCTCATGCTGATACTCATCTTTCACCTTCTCCAGTTTCTTCACCGCCTGCTCATACTCCCCATTCAGGATCAACCCCAATCCCCAATTTACCAACACATATCCCGCATCCACACGTTTCCCGAACCGCTTATCCACGATATCAAATGTCGCAGCATAATGTTGCTTAGGCACATATCGCTTCAATGAAGGCTTCCTGGCCACCACCCCTGCACAAAATTCAGGATCACGCAAGGCAAGCGGTACATACTTAATATTCTTCGCGTCACCAGCTACTGCCAATGCACAAACCTTGAGCGTACGCATCGCTAATGGCACAGCATCTAATTCACTATAATCACCCCCACTGAATACTTTTTCAACAAGTTCCGGTGTTAACAGCTCTTTCGGTACATATGGAAAATCATATGCACTTCTTTTCAAAGCCGCTTCCACTATTTTAGGCGTAATGTATTGTGCCGGTACAGTGTACAAATGTGCTTCCGCCCGGATAGCTTTGATTATAAAATCCTCATCCCAGAAACAAGCCCACACCTTGTCCAGGGTATTATAGTCAAATTCCTTCTCCTCCAAATATTCATTCGTAATATCTTTCCGCGCTTCCCACGATGCTGGCACCTCACTTACATACTTCTTATAATACGCATAACTATGCTTATTGATCTGCCGGATATCTACCTGATCGAGCTTGCCTTCCAGGATATTCTCCCCCATATCCGCTACATCGCTACTGCCTCCATAGCGCCAACACTCTCTGCTATTCATGTCTACTATAAACGGCCACCTTGGTTCCTTTCCATATTTTTCCACCGCGTATTCATACACCTCCTTACTCACCAGCTTCGCAGGAATACGGTTGATCACCTCTATCCCCAAATCGATGGCCTGTTTAATATATTCGTCGGTATAATATTTCTTAGGCAGATCCTTATGGTGCACATCACTCAGCGCGCCACCAGCTATCAGCGCGATATTCATCCGCTCATCCTTGAAAGCCTCAGGTATATACCGGTAATTATACTGATTGAAAGCGACCTGCTTAAAGCACATCTCATACGTCTTCTTCTCATCAGGTAAATATTCCAGGTTCACACCATGCCGGTGTTTTTCAAACACTTCATCCGTCAGGAACTCCACTGGAATATCCTGGTAGCTCAAGGGCGACTCCCGGTCCACTGCCTGCACAATAATTTCCTGTGTATACAATGCCGGACTCACATATTGAAGAATAGTACCGGAAACGTCTTTTTGCAACAACAATGTGGACAACATCTCCTTCGTCCGGAATTCCTCCGGTATACGCAGGAAGTTATCAAAGGATACGGTATTACTATTAAAGAAATCCTGCCAGTAAGCCTGGTCCTTTACTATTTGTACCGGCACAGCTGTATCCCAGTCAACCGTCACATTATTCCCGTAAAAATAATCCAGGTTCGTATGTTGCTCATAAGGCTGTGCACGATTACCAAGGTAACTGGCTGTATCGTAATTTTTAATGGCCCTCTTTTCATCTCCCTGCAGGTAGTACACTAATCCCAACAACCAATGATTAGAGAATACAGACCTGATCACTACCGACTTTTCCAATACCTCTTTCGCCTCGTCCAGTCTGCCTTGCAAAATATACGCCTCTCCCAATACCCGCAGCGGGAAATAATCTGTATCACGTGCCTTCTTAGCAATTGTAATCGCTTCTTCATAATTACCTGCCCGTACTTCACACAGCGCAGCCCATCCTATACAACCATAATCATAATGCAGTTTATCGGCCGACAATGGAATCCCCTGCCTGAAATATACACTTGCCTGTGCAAATGCCTTTTCAGCAAACAAGATTTCCCCTGCTTTGAAATAAGCTAAATAATAACCCGGTGATGCGGCAATGGCTGCCTTAAAGAGATGATAGGCGGCAACTTTTTCTCCCTGGCCACGTTCATTCATGCCCTGTTCCGTGAGCCTGATACCTTCCTCCGTCACACCATCTTTCCAGATAGGTTGATTATTCTTCAGCGCCTTGTATAACTCACTGGTGTTCAGATTTAACATATCATAATGCGCTGCCTCCACTACATAGCAGAACTCAGAACGGAATGCCAACGCATAGTTATGCCATGCCAGGAAAGTATTCTTTGTTTTATAATAGTCCAGTTTATCCTGTTCATACAGTGCCGTGATAACAGTATCAGGACCGAATTCAAAACACTCTAAATCATAAAACCAGGAAACGAAATGAGGGGCGTTAATTTTTCTAAACCGCATTTGATGTACCATTTCATCATCCTGTCCCCAGGCAACAGCTACATATTGAACGGTTTCAGTTCCACCTGTATGCTGCAATGACGCCAGATTCAGATATGCTGTCGTTACATCTCCTGTTACATAATAAGGAATGTCCAACCTGCCCGCTACAGTCAGATGGCCGGTCACCACCAATAAAGCACCTGCACTATCCAGGTCTTTATCCACATGCAAATCACCTTCATGTACAAAGATTTCTCCGTAGTCATCAAAGTATTCCTCTTCCGTATCGTACCCGTGATAAGTATGCTCCTCCCAGTCTGGAAATAAACAGTCTACGCCCAACAGTTCCAATACTTCACTATAAGACATCTCTTTGAATCCCCTATCATCTTCTGATTCCTCTTCAGGTAATGCGTCTTCTTCATCCTGCACCAACCGCTCCGTCACCGTATAATTTGTGATGGCCTTCGCCTCCAGCACCCCTGCCAGCAAACTCATAAACCCCTCCTCACTATAATGCTGAAACTCCTTTTCAAAATAAATCAGGTGTATCCCAACAGGGTTATTCACAAATACCCACTTCTCCTCTCCATTTATTATAAATCCTACCACCATCGTGCATTGTGATAAGAAATCTCTTTCTTCGTCCAATGCAGGAAAATGACATCTATGAATTTGACAATAAACAGAAAGGAAACCATACAGGTTATTTGCATTCGGCCCCTGCTGATCGTATGCATAGATCGCACACACAAAGTCATCCTTATCAAAAAAGAATGATCCCTTTTCCAGCCAGTAAGCATGAAATTCCCAATTCATCGAAAATCCTACCGCCGCTTCCATCTCATGGATATTCTCCATGGTCACGGGGGTGATTTCCACTTTGTCAGGGAACTGCTTCTCCAGCATTCTGGCTAATGTGATAATATCATTGTATAACTCTTTGGGAGGCAGGTCTTCAACTACAGGGATGTAGCCTTTCTTTGTTTTTTCTGCAATGAGTTTCTCTGCTGCTTTAATGCATTCTTCTACAGAGGGGAATAACTTCGTTTGGATTTGTCCCGTCGTACCGTATTTTCCAAATTTTACAGTCAGACTCGTCAGGTTAATCTCAATGTCCCAGAATTTGTGCGATTGCGCGTCCTGATAAATGAACTTCTTCTTCATGAAATGGGGGCTAGGTTTTTTCGGCCGCCAAATTATATAAATAATTTTAATAACCTATGCCCCCATTATTCAATGACTAAATTTTATACCTCAATCCACCATAAAACATCCTTCCAATCACCGGGCCCCATACCATACTGGCGTCAAAACCGGGTCCAAATGGCTGACCTGCATTGATCACCGGATCTTTCTGGTAAAAGTTAGTCAGGTTCTCAGCACCTATGTATATATCCAGTTTCTTTGCAAACGTCCTGCTCACCTGCGCATTCATCGTCACAAACCCTTGTGAATAGCTTTCCGGGCTGATGGCTGTAACAGGTATACGCTTAGGTCCATTGTAGTTCACCGTATAATCGAACTTCCAGGTCTTTACCCCATAGGCCAGATTGGCAAATACACGATGCTTAGCTGTCAGCGGCCTTTGTTTTAAGACGCCGCTATAAGTGGTCTTTACATCAAAGTAACGGTAAGCTACCCGCACATCCAGTTTTGGCAATGGCTCCGCAGAAATCTCCGCCTGCATACTATTGGAATAAGATTTTCCATCCAGGTTATAGAACTTTGCCTCGGTTGGGTTTTCCAGGTCCACTACCACCTGGTTATTGAAATCGTTCCTGAAGTAATCCACGCTCACCATGGCATCTCTGCCAAATAATGTCAGTTTCTGATCCACACTAATACCTTTGTTCCACGCTACCTCCGGATTCAGACCATACGCCTTTCCATCACCCGCACCTAAGATCTGCAACGTTCTGGCACTCGCCATCACACTCATATTCTCTGCCAGTATATTTGCCGTACGCTGACCTCTACCTGCACTTACACGTACAGTGGTGCCGGGTATTGGCTCATACCTTACATGAATACGAGGAGTCAGGAAAAAACCGAACAGGCTGTTATGATCACCACGTAAGCCCGCTACTACAGTAAATGACTCTACTGGCGTAAAAGTGTATTCAAAGAAAGCACCAGGTACCACCTCTGTTCTCTTATATTTCAAGGCATTGAATGACTCATTATAATCATCATTCAGGAAACTGAACCCGGTTCTGAACTTATGGGTAGTGGAACCAATTATGGATTGATAAATCAGATTTGCATACACACTCTTCTGGTCACCATCATACTTCGTCACACCAAAGAAGGAGTGCTGCGTATGACTGATGCCTGCCAGCTGCAATCCAATGCTCTTATACGGCTTGGCCGGAAAGGTATACCCGATCTTTGCAAACGCCTCATATCTGTCCGTATTAATGCCCAGCCCATACAGGGAAGAACTGGATTTATAATCAATCTGTCCACCCTTCTTTTCATCTTTCAACACCTTCACCCCAAAGATGGTCATGAACCCTTTTCCATTATCATATTTCCACCTGTTCACCGCACTGAACAAATTGCCGGTAGGCACATCTCTGAAACCATCTTTGGTAAAATCTACTTTCTTATTCGCCAGAAAGTCATCGTGCAGCAACAACCCTACTGACCATTTTGAATTGATCTTTTGAGCCAGGTTCACATTGACGTCTGTCTTACCAAAATCGTTCACATATACATTGGCAAATAACTTTTCACTGTTTTCAGGTTTCTTCAACTCCACATTGATTTGACCGGCAATACTTTCATACCCATTCGCAACAGAACCAATCCCCTTGGTCAGCTGGATAGACTCCACCCATGGACCCGCAATAGAATTCAACCCTAATGGGGTAGCCAACCCCCTGGGGCCAGGCAGGTTTTCTACGGTCAACTGGGTATAGTTCCCACTCAGGCCTAATAACTGGATCTGTTTAGACCCGGTGATGGCATCATTATAAGATACATCCACTGAAGGGTTGGTTTCAAAGCTCTCACTCAGGTTACAACAAGCCGCTTTCAACAACTCCTTGCTGCTGATCACTTCAGTTCTGGCGGTGGCCAGAGAATTTATCTGGGTAGTTTTCACCCTTGAATTCACGGTGAATTCTTTCAGCTGCTGTTCATTCACCCTGTAATGGCAGCATTCAGGCAGTGCATTGTAAGCTTTTGCACTGGCCTTCCGGTCATCCACATCATGCCCTGCTTTCAAAATCCGGTCTTCGATGGTATTCAGGTTCGTCTGTGCAGCATCATATTCCAGGTGGAGGGTTTTGCTCTTCACATCCCAATGCGCCATACGCACCCCATTTCCTTTCGCAGCGGTTTCAATTCGCTGCTGGCATTGTTCACAAACGCCGGATACAGGAATGGAAGCAGTATGCCCGGCAGCAGCAGCCGGCTGTTCAGCACCCGCACTGGTTTCACTCACCCTGTATTTACAACATGCGGGCAGTGCGTTGTAAGCCTTTGCACCAGCCTTCCTGCCATCTACATCGTGTCCTGCTTTCAGGATGCGGGCTTCAATATCATTCAGATTCGTTTGTGTAGCATCAAATTCCAGGTGCAGGGTTTTACTGGCTACATCCCAATGGGCCATGCTGACCCCTTTGCCATTAGCGGCAGTTTCAATTCGACGTTGGCACTGGTCACATTCGCCAAATACAGGTATGGAAGTTTGTTTTTGAGCGGATACCGTCACTGACAGGCATAATAGGGAACCTATCAGCATAATAAGCTTATACATATAATTAACTGTATTTGTAAATAAGAAAAGGTGGAAAATAGAGGAGACGATAGGGTTATCAAACTCTATAAATACAGTTCAGAATATAACCGGGGATGTTACTATATAAGGGTGGGCCATTTCCATAATTAAAATGGAAAGGCATATCTAAAACGGGTTCAATGCGCCATGCATGCAGCTGCAGGTTCGCCAGGGTAAAGAAGAAGGTGGCCGGGATATTCACATGCGCCGCAGAGAAATGGCTATCTTCTACCTTCAGGCTCTTAAAGGCCGTATCGCAACAACCTTTATGCTCCTTATCCATGTCACAATGATGCGCTGTTGCACTAGCCAATCCAAGGGATGATTCCATCAGTTTTCCACAACAATAAAACTGCTTTACACCCAGACCGACAAGGGTCAGGGAGTAAAGCAGTAATAAACATATTGCGGTTACCCTTTTCATGTATCCGCAAAGGTACAACTCCGGAGGTATATAATTTTAATTAAGATTTATATTATTTCAACTACAGGAGCTGCCTGATTGCCACTTTTTCAGGGTGGTTTAATAAACGCTCCCTCATCAAAACGTTAATTGCTGAATAATGGTCGGATCCTGAATATCCTTGTCCCTTGCCAGCAACAAAACCTTAGACATCACTTCTGCTGATTTCGGATCGTCATCGGCAAATGGCAGGAACAGCCTTCCCCGTTGCTGTGAATGCACAGGCAGTATAGACAGGTACCTTCCCGGCATCATGTGCACGACGGCACTACCCAGGTGTACGCTGTATTCACCGTATTGTCCCTTTATTCTGGCATGGTTACCTATTACAGTCACATTGTCCAGTTTAAACAAACGTGCCGTTTCCAGCAGCAATACCGCCCTCATTTCGATAGTAGAATGACTCGCCTCCGGATCTACACCACCCACATGCGCCACGCTCACCACGAGGTCAATATCCCGCATCACTTCACTGAAGATGCGGGGATGGATATCCTTGAAGGCTACATTCTTATACGTCTTCAGGTCATGGAAAATTACCTGCTCCAACACCGGACTTTCCACTTCCGCAGGTGAGAACCAGTTGGCTGCTGCATACATTTTTACCACGAAGCCTTCCCGGAGGAACGCTTTCTGCAAGCCTTCTTCATGGTCTACCTTCCAGCCTCTGGTCTTCAGCAAAGCCACTGTCTTCGCGGGCTGTACCTGGTGACCTGCATACCTGCGGGAGATGGATTTCTCTTCCAGCTCCTCTGCCAACGGGGTGTACAGCTCACGGAAGATCTGTTTGAAAGGCTGTTGTAGGTGATGTTCAAAACAATAATGCTGATACCCACCCCAGCTATTGTTGGCATAAAGATCTGTACAGTGGGCAATACGAATGTCATCGTCCGCAGCTATTGCCGTGACTTTCTTATCAGGTGTGACCAGGGTATTATCCTTCCAGAACCCATGCCCCTTGCTGGTTACAAACACCAGTTTCTCCAGGTGTTTTGCAATTACCGGGTGTGTAAACAGGTTTGCCAGCTCAGCGGCTTCAAAAGCATCCCCTCTCACCATGGCTTCTTCCAATGATTTGCGGGAACGGCGGAATTGTTCTTTCAGCGTTTTCCTGAACTCCAGGAGTTCCAGTACCTTCTTATCTTTCTTGTACCTGGCAGGCACAGCTGCGAGCTGCTTATCGCCTTTGAATGCTACCACATCAGCTTCGCCATCTTCTTCTATAATGAGTCCGATCAGTATATCATCGTATTGAACCTGCGTTTCCTTAGAAAGGATATTTTGTACCTGCCTGGTTTCCATGGCCCAGCTCAGGCGCATAGGGTCTGCATAACCTGCATTCCTGGCCAGGTTCTCCATCGCAATACGGATGGCCACGCCTTCGCTGGTTTGCTTTTGTGCACCAAACTGTTTGCTTTCTTTTTTGAATTGCTGGATGTATTCATATCTGCCCAGGATATCCTTTTGTGGATTTGCCTTGCTCAATGGAATCAATCCATACATACGCAGATAGTCCTGATCTCTTTTCTCTTTTACTTTTTGGGTCACCTCTTTGATCTTGAGATCACCTGTAATCACATCGGCATACAACCGTGCCCTGCGATGACCATTCCCATCACTGATGTATTTAGCCGCGTCGTATACTTTTTGCCAACGGTCTTTCCCGATTTCCTTATAAGCTTGCTGGAACCAGCTTTTATCCACAGCACCCTCTTTAAAATCCTGTAGCTCGATATCGGTATATAAGGCTACCGCACTTTCCAGATCCGCATTCCTGGCAGCATAGGCATCTGACTTGGTATGTACATGCAACCACCAGATAGCCGTATCCAGTCCCTTCCAGTTGAGGTACCCACTTACCAGCTTCTGCCATTGCGGTGCATAGACAGCAGCTTCCAGCAGGCGTTCTTCTTTCGCACTGATGGCCTGCATAGCGGCATCAAATTGTGCCTGTGTATCAGTAGGAGCAGGGTAGCATTTCTTCAGTAAAGAAGAGAATAACTGTTGTTTATTTTTATGATCGGCGGAGTAAATATATCCTTTGTGCAGGGTGTCTTTCCCCAGGCCAGCCAATATTTGTGCAAAACGATGGATGCCTTCCAGTCTTTCAATTTCAGTCACAAAGGCAGAAACCGGGGTAGCGGAGTCACCACGTTTCAGTTCAATATCCAGCAGGTGTTCTCTTACCCGCAGGTACATATCCTGCAGGAAGGGGTATTCAGCAAAATAATCACGCTGCCTGTTGTGCCTGCGTTTTGCAGATAACTCACGGATATTGTTACGGAACAAAATACCTCTGTACATTTCGCTTTCAGCAATGATGCCCAGGCTGAATGCCTTGCAGAATAAATCCAGTGAAGGCGGGTAGACAGGAATATTCTCCTTCAGACCGCTAAACTGCCGCCAGTGGGATAGTTGCCATACAGGGGCCACCAGGTGATCAGGCAGTTGAGACACGTTGATCTTCTGAATAAACCAGCTAAAGTTTTGGTCTGCCTGCCAGCCATTGTTGAAATTGCCCGCCATCAGCTTATCCTCCGGAATGCTCGCAAATAACCGGGTAGTGGCACCAATCAGGTATTCGAATTTTTCAGGGTAAGGGAAGATTAAGCGCAATGCACTAATGATACTGGTGATGAGGTGCAACTTTCCGCTACGCACTTCCTTCGTAATAGTTGCTGGCAAATAATTGCTCAACCTGGGAATAAAGGCTCCCGCCAGCGGATCTGCATTCCTGATCATGTAGTATTGCTGGTTTATAGCAATTTCATCTAATAAAAACAGGTCTCTTGGTTGCAGCCCGGATGACTCAAACCATTGTTTCCAAACTGCTGGCAACGGGTAGTTCGCATACTGCTCTTCCCTTGACATCCCTTCCGGAATTCTATAGTACTTACTGCGGAAGCCATTTCCCAGCAACAGCTTGTAGTTCGCTTCGTCATACGTTTCCACTTCGTACTCATGATCCTGGTGAGCGAGGAAGAGCTCGATCAGCTTCCCGATCTCCCCCTGAATATATTCAGGTGATTGAGAGAAGCCAAAAGGATTTTCTGCTATACATTTACCATAGTAGTCATGCTCATCAACGACAGGCTTGATGGGCGTTTTAATTTGTGCAGGATCATACAAACCATATCCATTCTCTTCATTATATACGATGGTGGCATTTTCTGTGGTGAGCTCCTTCAGTAAGATTTCTTCTTTCGGAGAAATGTTCTTTCTCTCCCTGAAAGCATCCAGCAATGGTTTGATGCCAGCAGTAAGGCGGTCACGTTGCTTACACTGACCAGCAATATCCAATCCGGCAAGGCGTTGTTCACCATCACCTTGCAGTAAGGTAGTTACTGCATGCAGCAGCAGTTCATCTGATTGGTTCAGGAGGATCGAGATGGCCCGGCTTCTCATACCACTGCTTTTGCGCCTGAGCATGTCGATGAGCACTTCATTCTCTTCCTTATTCAATTGCAATGTATCGAGTACATTGAAAGCAGCTCTTTGCAGGGATTCACCTTTCTCTTTAATGATACGCATAGAAAAGTTGCGCTGGAAATCGGTAACAGGCTTATCTACCTTGGTGTTATCCCAATGATAGGTGGCAAATCCCGGCAGGATGACCCTTGCCAGTTTTTCCTTTACATCCAGCGCCATCTCATCGAAGTAAGAAAGCACGATATCCAGACGTTCCGGGAGCTCTAACACCAGCGAGAGCATGGCGGAGAGTACATTACTCCTGCTATAACTGATATGCAGCCATGAAAAAGCAATGCCATTATAATTCTTTTCCTTTACCTGGGTACGTTGCAATATATGATGCAATTTATCAAACAGGCCGGGATAGTAGGTATCGTAGTGCTGCGCATTGTAGTTCATACGATTGAGGAGCATGCTCACCGTCAACCCGTTTACGGCCAGACTTTCATCTACAAGTCCTGCCAGGATTACGGGCAGATCCAGTTGAAAATGGCCGGCTTCCATTGCAAACTTCACAGCGATAACGCGCTTCTCTTCCGATTTCGACTGCATTAACGCCTGCAGGTAAGGGAGTGTCAGTTCTACATCATACACGCCTTGTGCCCACAGGGCCATATATACATCTGCGTTATTATTACTTTTTATTCCCTCCGGAATCAGGGTGGTATCGAACATATAAGTAACGGCCTTGCTGAGGAACGCCTGAATAGCAGATTCCTTTTCTGCTTCCCAGCTAACGCCTGCCCATACATCGATCGCTCTGATCACTGCCGCAAATCTGGCCAGTTTATGATCGGCGATCACCTTGATCATATGCCTGAAAGCACCGATGGTACTGGTATCGATAGATTCAACGATGCTTTGTCTCAAGCCTTCCTGGCGCTGCGCAGCAATCAACAGTTTTTCCACTAATTGCCAGCAATCCTCCCGTTCACTTGTCAGCAAAGCTTTGATGATATTGTTTGTTACCTTTCCGGTCTCCTCTTTATTGAATACAATATTTTCCAGGAGTTGGTACACTTCCTCATTCCCATCATCCAGTGCAGCAGCCCATATATAATACAGGTAACTCATAGCATGCTGATGGTCCCAGATGATCTGTTCCTGGATAGTGGTATCGTAAGCAATATAAGAATAGGTGCCACCGTATTCTTTGTGAAATAACTGGAAGATGGTATTGGCCAGGAAATCCAGCTGATTCGGCAGGTACAGTTCTCTTTTGCCCGGAGAGCGGAAAGAGCGGCGGTAATACCCTTTCTGATAGGTGAGCCGTGGAAATTTCTTCCAGGCGATACGCACATATACCGCTTTCTCATCACCATAAATATAACGGAGCAGGTTATACATTTCAGGGTCATCCCACTCGTTGTCAGGTAGTAATTTCACCATGCCCTCGTACCGTGGGCTACCAAATTTAATTTCATTACTATAGCTATTCCTGTCAATGGTATAGCCCTCTAATTGTCCCAACAGAATCAGGGCTGCTGTTGCATTTCGCCTGGTGAGCAGCTCGTGAGTTGTCTCTCCATTGTACACTGACTTTAATGTGGTGATGAGGTTTTTCTCGAAATCTGGTATTATCCTCGTATCGAGGAATTCTTTTGCATTCATCTTAAAAATGAGTTTAGGGTCCGGTTACCAAATGCTACCGGCCAGAAAGGTTAATCGAATAAATGTAATAACAGTATCAGGGGTGAGGTCAAAATGATCAGGTAATCGTTTCAGTTCCTCTTCGTTGGCAAATATGGCATACATACCATCTTCAAACGCTTGTAGTGCTGTTTCCTGTGCTTTTGTCAAATCAGCTTTTTCTTCATTGTAAATGCTACCAAAACCGATCTTTCCATTTGCAGCTTGTCCCTCCATCTGTTTACTGGTCAGGTAGGGTAATGCATTTGCCCCCGGCTTTTTTGTATTGTATGCATGTACCTGTTGTTTGACCACAGCAGTGATCAGCTCCTTTACAGTAGGTGTGGGTCCAATGTCATCCAGCTCTATTTTTTGTTTCTCAAGAATGGCATGTTTACGTCCCGCTTGTTTAATGTTGATTATTACGAACATCAGGGTTAAATTTTAAACAATCCGGCGGCAAGATATAAAAATAAAATGTATATCTGAGTAGGTTAAAAGGTCTTTATGACCAATTTACAGGTAAATCAGGGATTACACGAGGTTGTATGTCAATAACAGTCAGTTAGCAGGAAAGAATGGTGACATTCGTTCCATAAATGCATTTTTGTCATGCATTTTTTCATTTGGCATAAAAGATGATAATTATCAGTATTAAAAGAAGATAACATGGCTAATCAAACTGCAATACTTGCTGGTGGTTGTTTTTGGGGTGTGGAAGAACTCATCCGTGAACTGCCGGGCGTGAGTAATACACATGTAGGATATACGG
>Ga0182005_1000422_pt1 | contig 22747 bp, 18 predicted proteins | sample Sormic07211103_1_FD_123021 | JGI IMG/M metagenome (GOLD analysis project Ga0182005, IMG submission 123021) | Rhizosphere microbial communities from Sorghum bicolor, Mead, Nebraska, USA - 072115-103_1 MetaG | ecosystem: Host-associated > Plants > Roots > Rhizosphere | place: USA: Nebraska...
CCCCACCAACAGCCTGGACCTGAGCAGCGCCATCGACCTCGATGGCGCGGGGACGATCGAGATTATTTACCTGTAACACCCAACCCGATCCTGCTGGATCCGGGGCGCACTCGAGCGTCTCGGAGCAGACAGGGCACAACCTGAGAAGTGAGTAAACAATGATTAAAAAGTACTTTGCAGCACTCTCCGCCACTGCGCTGATTGGCGTTGCGCCTTATGCACTGGCGGCCTCAAGCACTGATTTGACGGTGACGGGTCTTATCACCCCAAATGCTTGTACCCCTTCGTTGTCCGACGGGGGACTGGTCGACGTCGGCAAGGTGGAGGTAAAAGACCTCAATCCAACACAGTACACAGTAGTCGGCAGACAACCGATGCAATTGACGGTTGCGTGTGATGCGTCAACTCTATTTGCACTAAACGGTATAGATAACAAAGCCGGGACATCATCGTCCGACTTGTATTTCGGATTGGGCCTGACCAGCAATAATGAAAAAATTGGTTACTTCACGCCATTGATCCGAAGCGCGCTTGCGGACGGACAGCCTGCACACTCGATCAGATCGATTGATAACGGTGCGAGTTGGCACCGCATCTATCAGATTCTTAAGAATAGCCTCACATCGACAAGCGTTGTTGGCACTCTCATTCCAATCGCCGTGAAGGACCTCACTGTGGAACTGACGGTTCAAACCGTTATTGCCCGCGCCGACAGCCTCACCTTAACCGACGATGTTGCTATCGACGGTTCAGCCACATTTGAAATGAAGTACCTGTAAGCCGTGCACCTTGCCCGAGGTCCTGCTTCGGGCAAGGACTGATTCCGCTCACCCGACAAAGCGAAACTGTTCCATGACAAAAATTCCACACGCTCTGACCATGACGTTCATCGTCCTGACGGCGCCGCTCACCTTCGCCGCCTCGTCGACAGACCTGACGGTCACTGGCCTCATCACCCCACTCGCCTGCACCCCGATGCTGTCAAACAGCGGTCTCGTCGACTACGGAAAAATCTCCCGGCAGGACCTGAACGTCGACAAACGCACACGACTGCGTGACCAGACACTCGACCTCAACATTCAGTGCAATGCGCCCACGCGTTTTGCCCTGCTGATGCGCGACAACCGCGACGGCTCGGCCATCGTCAACAGCGAGATTTACTACGGCCTGAACCACGATCACAGCCACAATAAAATCGGCTTGTATTCGCTGAATTTCGATCCGGCCAGCACGGTGGTGGACGACCTGACGCAGGTCTATCGAACCGACTCGACCACGGGCGGCAAAGCCTGGAGCCCGTCGAACAGCCAGGCCATTCCGATTGGCTCCCGAAGCTATCTCGGCTTTACCGACAGCGCCGGCAGCAGCGCCGGCCCGATTGCCATTCGCACTCTGACCAGCCGGGTGACGGTCGAAACGGTCATCGCGCCCACCTCCGAACTGGACCTGAGCACCGAGGTGCAGCTCGACGGCTCGGCGACCCTGGACGTTGTTTACCTGTAGTTCAGACCTTTTCGCTCACCACCTGCACGTACAGAGAACGTCCGGCGCCGAGGCCAGCCACGATTGCGCCAAGGCCAATGACGCCGAAGATCCAGCCCAGCGCCGTCCAGCCGCCGGTCCAGTCATGCACGATACCGACCGCGAACGGCCCCATCGAGGCCAGGGTGTAACCGAATCCCTGAGCCATGCTCGACAGGTTGGCCGCGACATGCGAGTCCCGCGAGCGCAGCACGATCAGGGTCAACGCCAGGCTGAACGTAGCGCCCTGTCCCAGACCGAGCAGAATTGCCCAGCCCCACAGGCCTTCGATCGGTGCGTAGAGACACCCGAACAGGCCGCCGAGGGTCATCAGCATCACCACTACAATGGCCAGTCGCTGATCCTTGCCGCGTGTCGCCAGCCAAGGCGCCGCGAGAGAACTGGCCAATTGGACGATCACCGATCCTGACAGCACCAGACCGGCCTGGGTTGGTGTCAGCCCGCGACCGATCAGGATTGACGGCAACCAGCCAAATACGATGTACGCCAGGGACGATTGCAGGCCCATGTACAACGTCACTTGCCAGGCCAGCGGATCACGCAACAGTCCGCGAACCCGATACGCGACGTTGTGCGCGCCATGTTTCTGGCCACCCACTTGCGGCAGCCAGAAGATCGCCGCCACCAGCGCCGGCAGCACCCAGAAACCCAGACCCATGGCCCAGCTCTGGTCGAAATGCTCACTCAGCGGCACGGTGGCGCCGGCGGCCATCGCGGCCCCCAGGCACAGCGCCATGGTGTAGACGCCGGTCATGGTGCCGGCCTGTTTCGGGAAGTCGCGCTTGACGATGCCTGGCAACAACACACCGATCACACCGATGCTCGCACCGGCCAGCACGCTGCCGGCAAACAAGCCGATCTCGCCAAACGAACTGCGCAAAATGATCCCGCCCGCCAGTGTCAGCAGAATCCCCAACACCACTCGCTCGGCGCCAAAACGACGCGCCAGCACCGGTGCCAGTGGCGCGAACAGACCGAGGCAGAGCACCGGCAATGTGGTCAGCAAACCGGCTTGGGCCGCCGACAACCCAAGGGTCTTAGAGATCTCGCTGAGCATCGGCGCCATGCTCGACAGCGCTGGACGCAAGTTCAACGCCACCAGGATCAGCCCCAGCAGCAACAGCCATGGCCGACGCAGGATCGGGTGACTTTGCTGGACGTGTTCGTCATCGGCCTCGGCGTCGATCAGCAACTCTTCGAGCTCCGCCGTGCGCTTGGGTTGCGTGAGATTACTATCGCTGCTGGACATGGATTTCTCGGTTTCAAGGTTCATTGATCAATTGCCTCGACAGGGCTTTGGCCCGTTCCGGGTCGCGTTGCTCGACGGCATCCAGCAGTTCGATGTGCAGGTCGAACACTTCCTGGCGTCGCGGGGTGATGTTCAAGGTCTGGCGCAACTGAGCACCGATGACGCTCGAGAAATAGCGATACAACTCGCTGAGTGTCGGGTTGTGCGCGGCGTCCACCAGACGGCGGTGGAACACCAGGTCGCAGGCGATGTAGCTGTCGAGATCACCGTGGTAGTGGCTGCCGCTGACACCGAGCGCTTCGCGCAAGGCCACCAGGTCTTCGTCTGTTCGGCGCAGTGCCGCGAGGCCGATGGCTTCGACTTCAAGGATGTGCCGCGTCTCACGAGCCTGCTCGTGGGAGCAACGGGACAAGGCTTTCATGGTGTCCAGCGGATCGATGACGGCCCGCAGGTAGCTGCCGTCGCCCTGACGGATGTCGATCAATCCGGAAAACGCCAACACGCGCATGGCTTCACGCACGGTATTGCGGCTGATGCCCAGCTCGTTCGCCAGTTCTGGCTCGGTGGGCAGACGTTGGCCGACGACCCAGATGCCTTGCGTGATGCGCAGGCGTAGCTGGTCCAGCGCTTGATCGACCAAGGATCGCTTGGTCAATGGAGAAATGTCTGACATGGAATTCGCCCTTTCATCCAATCATAGGATGAATTTTCTGACATGTTAGTCAGCTTCATCCGAGAGGGCAACGGGCCAGGGTTTAAGGGCGGGCAAAGGAGCGGGATGAAATGCGGCTGGATGAGAAGAATCGGCATACCGCCCTCGGCACCCTCCGAGAGCGGCTTGGTTTAGGATCAGTGCCCGCCTAGATAGGCCTCTCGCACTTGCGGATCCTCAAGAAGCTCCCGGCCAGTGCCTGACATGCGAATCTGCCCGTTGACCATGACATAGGCCCGGTCACTGAGCTTGAGCGCATGATTGGCATTTTGCTCAACCAGGAAAATCGTCATCCCCCCTTTGGCCAGTTCGCGAAGGGTCTGGAAGATATGCTTGACGACTATCGGCGCCAATCCAAGGCTAGGCTCATCCAGCAACAGAATCTTGGGACGGCTCATAAGGGCGCGCGCAATGGCGAGCATCTGTTGCTCACCACCGGACATTGTCATTGCTCGCTGATTTCGCCGTTCCTTCAGACGCGGAAAGAGCTCGAACATCCGCTGCAAGTCTTCCTCAGCGTGCGTCATTCCGATGGGGATAGTTCCCATCAACAGATTCTCTTCAACCGTCATATCCGGAAAGACCCGGCGCCCTTCTGGCGACTGGGCGATGCCATTGGAGGCGATGTAATGAGATGACTTCTTGCTGATGTCCTCCCCTCTATAAAGAATCTCCCCGCCGCCAGCACGTGGTTGGCCGAAAATGGACATCAGCAGCGTTGACTTACCGGCGCCGTTTGCACCGATCAGCGAGACCGTTTCGCCTTCATGGATCTCTAGCGAGACATCACGCAGTGCCTGAATAGGCCCATAAAAAACGTCGACATTGCGTAACTCCAGGATTGGCACCTTCATGCGACTTCCTCCTCATCAGTAGCACCCAGGTAAGCGGCAATGACACGTTCATTGGAACGGATATGCTCGGGGCCTCCCCGGGCAATAACGTCACCGTGCTCAAGCACAATGATGTGATCGGAGATACTCATGACCATGCCCATATCGTGTTCGATCAGCAGCACAGTGACACCATGAATATCGCGCAAGTCCCGAATAATGGTGGTGAGCTTCAGCGTTTCTGCCGGGTTCAAACCAGCGGCTGGTTCATCGAGACAAACCAACTCCGGGTTAGTGCACATCGCACGGGCAATCTCAAGACGACGCTGCTGCCCATAGGACAACTCGCCCGCCAGGCGATTTGCAAATTCGCCAAGATCGACGAACTGCAGCCAGCGAAATGCGTTCTTGATCAGTTCCTTCTCGGTGCGACGGTAACCTGGCGTATTGAACGCACCAGCCAACAAGTTGCGATTGGCCTCCATGTGCTGAACCACCAACAAGTTCTCAATCACTGACATTTCTTTGAACAATCGAATGTTCTGAAAGGTGCGCGCCAAACCGGCACGATTCACCAAGTGCGTCCCGCCGAACATCTTGAACCAGAGCCGGGAAGCGAACTTCAGCGGATTGACGAAATCCGTCATCTGAAATGACTCACCGAGAATCTTGATGATGTTGGTATCGCGCTTCCGCGTATTGAGCTGGATCCGCCCCCCCGAGGGTTTGTAGAAACCAGTCAGGCAGTTGAAAACGGTAGTCTTGCCGGCCCCGTTGGGGCCGATCAATGCGGTAATGGAAGACCGCTCGACTTCGAGATTGACATCCTTCAGGGCCTTGATACCACCGAAGTGCATCATGAGATTTTCTACACGCAGAATGGCGTCTTTCATTTCGCGCCCCCTTCTGGAACTGCAATACCAATCCGGTTGATACGGATCAATCCTCGCGGCTTCCAAATCATCATCACCACCATCAGTACCCCGAAAAGCAGCACGCGGTAGTCGGCAAAATTACGCAGGAGTTCCGGCACGACCGTAAGTACAAAAGCTGCAATCACTACCCCGACGGTTGACCCCATCCCACCCAAAACGACAATCGCCAGGATCAGTGCGGATTCAAAGAAGGTGAAGGATGTCGGGTTAACGAAACCCTGGTAACTGGCGAAGAAAACTCCGGCAATACCAGCGGTCGACGCACCAATCATGAAGGCCGACAGCTTCACCAACACATGATTGAGTCCCATGGCCCTGCACGCGATTTCATCTTCGCGCAGGGCTTCCCAGGCGCGGCCCAGGGGCATGCGAGTCAGGCGATGTTTCAGATAAAGCACCGTCATCACTACGATGAAAAGGACGGTGTATATGAAGATGTATTTCAGATTAGGGTTATAGGCCACCCCGAAGAACTCATGAAACGGAATACCACCGTCCTTGGCCTTGCGCCCGAATTCTAGTCCTAGAAAAGTAGGCGAAGGTACAGCCATGCCATTAGGGCCACCGGTGAGGGACGACCAGTTATTCAGCACCAGTCGAATGATCTCCCCGAATCCCAAGGTCACGATTGCCAGGTAGTCGCCATGCATTCGCAAGACCGGAAAACCCAAAATCGCACCTGCAAAAGCCGCTAACAGCGCTGCCAATGGAATCGCCGACCAAAATCCCAACCCCAGGTGTTCGTATCCGAGGGCCAAGCCATAGGCACCGATAGCATAAAATGCCACATACCCCAGATCGAGCAAGCCGGCCAAACCAACAACAATGTTCAGTCCCAACCCAAGAAGCACATAAATAAGCCCGAGAATGACCACGGTAAGAATGTACTTATTTGCCAGAAAGGGTAGAACTGCGGCAACCAATACAACCAGAAGTAGAATCCAGCGCATATTCGATTTATAGCCAGGAGGGAGCACAACAACCCCACTACCGGTCAAATCAAAACGTGAGCTGAATTTTTTACCACTGGCTGTTTGCAAAAAGACACTTACGAGGAGGCGCCCCACCATCACAATAGCAACAGACCAAACAACACGATCAGCATGGAAGTTAAAGTCGTAGCCATCGAGGACTACACCGACAATAGGCCCGAATATAACTAACGCCAGTAATCCCGCAAGCAACGTATCCAGGAGACTTTTTTTCAAGTCGACAGATGAAGATTGAGCACTCATGTTACACCTTCGTTACTTTTGGGCGTCCCAAGAGGCCTTGCGGACGGAAGATCAAAATTACTACGAGCAACGCAAACGAAAACACGTCTTTGTAATCCGAGTTTATGACACTCGAAAATTGAGCTTCAGCAATACCGAGAATGAGTCCACCCAGCATCGCACCCGGCAATGAACCGATACCACCTAATACGGCGGCAGTGAAAGCCTTGATACCAATGATGAACCCTGCATAAAAATCAAAGGTACCGTAGTTCATTGTGATCAGAACGCCTGCCAAAGCAGCCATTGCGGCACCAATAACAAACACATAGGAAATAACCCGATCGGTATTAATACCCAATATCGATGCCATCTTGCGATCTTGCTGTGTCGCACGGCACATTCTTCCCAAGCGGGTGCACTTGATGATGTAAGTCAACAAGCCCATGCCTATAAAGGAAGCCAACAAAATAAAGATTTTGGTGTAAGTGATTTGAACGAAACCACCGGCAAAATCCAAACGTGCAGCACCTTCCAACAGGGTTGGAATACCTTGCTGTCGAGCGCCCTGGGTTAGCTGTACATAATTCTGCAGAATCAAAGAAATCCCAATGGCGGAAATCAGTGGAGCAAGGCGAGTTGAGTTACGCAGCGGTTTATAGGCCACGCGCTCAATGACCCAACCATAGGCACACGTAATAGCGACAGTGATGATGAGTGTGCCGAGTATCAACAGCGGAAACGAATGCAGACCAAAAAATGCTAAGAGAGCCAACGTAATAGCAGAAAGGTAAGCAGAAATCATATAAACCTCGCCGTGCGCGAAGTTAATCATGCCGATGATTCCATACACCATGGTATAACCAATTGCGATCAGTCCGTAAACCGATCCCAATGTCAATCCATTGACCATTTGTTGGAGGAACAGAGCGTCCACATTGACTCTCCTGGTTAAAGTAGTTCAACCCATACCGATAACGGTATGGGCATTGAGCGACTTGATAGAATCAAATCTGCTTATATTTACCGGAGGCATCCCAGCGATACATGACATAAGGGGAGGTTTTCAGATCGCCCTTCTCATCCCATTCCTTACTGCCCATGACCGTGTCCACAGGATGGGATTTAATCCAGGCGCCGGCTTTCTCGTTATCGGTACCGCCGGTGGCTTTATAGGCAGCAGCCAGTGTCTGCAGAGCAGCGTAGGAAAACAGTGTGTAACCTTCCGGCTCGTAACCTTTGTCGCGGAAATGTTTGACCACCTCCTGCCCTTGCGGAAGGCCGCGAGGATCGACCACAAAGCTCATCAGGACGCCATCGGTGTACTGTGCTCCACCTGCTGTGGTCACCAGTTCGTCGGTCACGATGCCATCGTCAGAGACGAACTTTGCCTTCAGCCCCTGCTCACGCATTTGTCGAACCAACGGGCCTGCTTCAGAGTGAAGACCACCGAAATAGACGACGTCAGCCCCTGAGGCGCCGATCTTCGAGACCAGCGAGTTGAAATCTTTCTCGCCGCGCGTCAGCCCCTCAAAAATCACCTCTTGGACACCACGTGCGTGCAACTGATCACGAGTGGCCTGGGCCACGCCCTGACCGTAGGTATCCTTGTCGTGAATGATTGCGACCTTGGTGCCCTTCAAGACATCGACAATGTAGTTGCCCGCGACAATTCCCTGCTGATCGTCACGACCACAAATCCGGAAAACAGTGCTGTAGCCGCGGTCAGTCAACTTGGGATTGGTAGAACCCGGGGTGATCGAGATGACGCCGGCTTCCTCATAGATTTCCGTTGCCGGAATGCTGGAAGAAGAACAGAAGTGGCCAATGACTGCGCTGACTTTATCGGAATCAACCAGGCGGTTGGCGACAGCGATAGCTTGCTTGGGCTCACAAGCATCATCACCTTTCACCAGGACGATTTTCTCGCCGTTGATGCCACCCTTGGCATTGATATCCTCTGCGGCCTGGGAAGCGCCTCTCCAGAGTTGATCCCCGTAGGTGGCGTTAGCGCCGGTGTGGGGGCCTGCCACGCCGATTTTTATGTCTGCACAGACTTGAGTTGAAAGTCCCATGGCAGCGGTAAGCGCCAAGCCGAGAGCCTTGATTTTAAAATTATTGGTTTTCATGTCTTCCTCTTTTCTTGTTTTAACGAAAAACATCAATCTCATGAGCTGCGTGACCAGTGGCCACGCAAAAATAGTTGTAATAAGCGCTGAAGCACAGGCAATAAGTTCCACCACGACCGAGCTCGAACACGAGCACGGCGAAAACACCTAAACAACGATTACTTTTATTTAAAGTATTACTCTCATGCATTGACCAGCATGGTAAAGGGAGAACCCACCTTCATAGAGTGCACTTCGCAAGCCAGCCGTATAAAGCGGCTTCATGGTGGTAAACGGTAACGGCAAGTCATCCGGTTTATCATTCATCAAGTAATCGGCCAATGCCTTACCAATGACTGTACCCGTGGTGTTTCCGCGCCCGTTATAACCTGTCACTGCAACAATCCCGGCAGCAGGCTCAAACAAACGCATCAAGTGATCGGGAGTGAAGTCAATGCATCCGGTCCAATGCATCTCCCACTCAATCTTGCCCAACGTTGGAAAATAGTGTCTCTGAATGCGGTCAGCCCAACTTTTAATGAACCAGGCTGGCTTGTTGTCTGTACGCCCCATACTGCCGAGCAACAACCGGCCCTCCGCATCTCGACGAATACTGCTCAACACCATACGGGTGTCCCAAGAGCCTTGGCCATGCTTCAAAACATTATCGGCCTCTGGCCCTACCAACGGCGTCGACGCCACTTGATAGTAATAACCGCGGAAATAATTCTTTTGCAGTTCGGACCAATCTCCTTCGGTGTAGGCACCTGTCGATATGACGACCTTGTCACAGCTCACCGCACCCTCCGTGGACTTGACCAGCCAGCCTCGCCCCTGTTTTTCCAATTGGGTGACGGGTGAACGCTCAAACAACCGTCCACCCAGGCGCTTGACTGCGCCAGCCAGACCCGTGGTGTAACCCATTGGATTGATCGTTCCAGCTCGACGATCCAGCAAGGCAGATGAAATTTTTTCGGTGCCACAATATTCCTGGCATTGGGCTCCGCTAAGCAACTCGACATCTGCGCCTCGCCGCTTCCACTGGTCATGGCGAGCTTGTAAGTCAGCAGCGCCTGCGGCGTTATGAGCCATATGAAGCGTGCCATCGTTACGAGCCTGGCACTCGATGCCCAATCTTTTGATCGTCGAAAAAACCTGGCTTGGGGCTTCTCCCAGGACTTTGTTAAGACGGCTACCTACTTTGGCTCCCAAAGTAGACTCAACGTCGTCAGGACGGATCCAGGTTCCCGCATTCACCAACCCTACGTTACGCCCTGAACCGCCGTGACCGATCTGATGCGCCTCAAGCAGCGCCACACTCTTGCCTTTCTCAAGCAAGTTCAATGCAGCAGAGAGCCCGGTTATACCGCCGCCAATAATACAGACGTCGACTTTGACAGTGCTTTTCAGAGCAACCGTCGATGCCTGTTTCGGCGTTACATGCTCCCAGAGACACTCTCTACGTAACTCAACCATATACATCAACCTCTCGACCGCTAACCCGCAGTGGAACACGTATGTTTATAGAACCAAGGGTTCAGGAAGGGCGAACTCATAACACTCACTCGTCATCGAGACATTGGATATGAGCGTCGTGGATTCGAAGGAAGAGCGGATCAGCGACTGACCGACCCCATAAACAGCGCCCAGGGATATAACAGTTACGAGCAAGATGCCAAATGCCAGCAGAACTGACGAAGTGTAAATGCCGACACAATACAACGGCATTATTAAAATCAGGGAGGTCACCAATAGCATAGCGACCGCTATCCGGAATGGAGTACTCGCCTTCGCCACTTTTTCAGTGTTCAAAGTCAAGCCCTCTTACAAACAGGATGAAAGATTCAAGTATCACGAACATGGCGTTGGCCTTTTATTATTAGTACTGCTTGTCAGCCAATTGTTTCATTCAGGCGAGCACTCGTTGAGCGCCGACCTAACAGTGCAGTTTTAAATCCTTCAGCGAATAATTTCGCGCCTGAAGACGGCACTCCCCACACCGAAAAACCGATGCAGGGAGCAACTTCATCAATCGAATACAATGCCCTGAGCCAGAGGCAGCTCGCGGGAATAGTTCACCGTATTAGTCTGACGACGCATGTAAGCCTTCCAGGAGTCGGAACCGGATTCGCGTCCACCACCCGTTTCCTTCTCGCCACCGAATGCTCCGCCGATTTCGGCGCCGCTGGTGCCAATGTTGACGTTGGCAATGCCGCAGTCGCTGCCGGATGCGCTTTGGAAACGCTCGGCTTCTCGTACGTCCAGGGTGAAAATGCAGGACGACAGCCCCTGAGGCACTTCGTTGTTCAGGCGCAGCGCTTGCTCGAAATCGTCATAGGTCAACACGTACAGAATCGGTGCGAATGTTTCATGACGAACGACTTCGGATTGGCCAGGCATCTCAACAATGGCCGGAGCAACGTAATAAGCGTTTGGATACTGTTCCTTCAATTGACGCTCACCACCAAACACCTGACCACCTTCGTCACGTGCCTTGCTCAGAGCACCTTGCATCGATTCGAAAGCCTGTTTATCAATCAGCGGTCCGATCAGATTGTCCTTGCGTGGATCACCGATACGCACCTTCGCGTATGCAGCTTTCACTCGAGCGACAACTTCATCTTTGATCGAACGATGCACGATCAAACGGCGCAGCGTAGTGCAACGCTGACCGGCCGTACCAACGGCGCTGAACAGGATGCCACGTACAGCCAAATCGAGGTCAGCACTTGGCGCCAGGATCATCGCGTTATTGCCGCCGAGCTCCAGGATAGTACGACCAAAACGAGCAGCCACACGCGGACCCACTTCACGGCCCATACGAGTACTACCGGTAGCACTAATCAAAGGAATACGCGGATCGTCGACAAGCACTTCGCCCGCCTCGCGATCACCGATGATCAGTTGGCTAAGCCCTTCTGGAGCGTTACCAAAGATTTTTAGTGCCTGTTCAAACAACGCCTGACACGCCAGTGCCGTCAGTGGTGTTTTTTCAGACGGTTTCCACAGCACGGAGTTACCGCAAACCAGCGCCAGGGAAGTGTTCCAAGCCCATACGGCGGCCGGGAAGTTAAAGGCACTGATAACCCCCACAACGCCTAGTGGCTGCCACGTTTCACGCATGTGGTGACCCGGGCGCTCAGACGCAATGGTCAAACCATACAACTGGCGAGACAGTCCGACAGCGAAGTCGCAGATATCGATCATCTCTTGAACTTCGCCCAGGCCTTCCTGGAAAATTTTGCCAGTCTCTACCGACACCAGTTCGCCTAGCTGCTCTTTGTTCTTTCGCAGGACCTCACCGAACACACGGACCAGTTCGCCACGACGTGGGGCCGGTACGTCGCGCCAGGCCAAAAAGGCCTGATGAGCGAGATCAATCTTCTGCGCAACGGTTTCTTTGCTCTCTAAAGTTACAGAAGCAATCTGACTACCATCGATAGGGGTATGAATGGGATAGCCGCCATTCGTGAAAGCAGCCTCAGAAACGCCAAGGCCTTTAAGCAGTCCATCAACCATTTTTTTCTCCTGACTCTGATGGTGGTTGAAATTATTGATCTGGGTCATTATTAATCTGAACCCACGGATCAACAAACGACGTTTCCTCAACACATCATTCCCCCAATGAATGAAGTTGATTGGCCGTCAGTCGAGAGAGAGACATGTACAAACGCCTTGCTCCCTCCATGGCAGCCCTTCAGTGCTTCGAAGCGGCGGCTCGTCATTTGAGTTTTACTCGCGCCGCCGAAGAGCTCCACCTGACACAGAGCGCCGTAAGCAAACAGGTCGCCCAGTTGGAGGAAATGCTGCGTCATCACCTCTTTCATCGCATACGCCGCCGGCTGCAGCTGACACCTGCGGGAGAGCTGTATCTCGCTGAGGTCGATAAAATATTGACCCAGGTGGATATATCGAGCCGGTACATTCTTTCCTATGGCGGCGAAACCGAAGTCCTGCGAGTGGCCACCCAACCCACCTTTGGCGCACGCTGGCTGATCCCTAATTTAAAAGGTTTCGGTAAGCGGTTCCCCAATATCCACTTGGACATCCGCAGCGAACTGGAGCCCTTTGATCTGCTCAAGGCAAAGGCTGACGTGGTCTTCTTCTTCGGTCAGGGTTCCTGGCCTGGAGCCATCTGCACCAAACTTTTCGAAGAAGACGTAGTGCCCGTTTGCTCTCCGGATGTTCTTGCCAACAGATCAATCAAGAGTGCAGCCGACCTGACTGACCTTGTTCTCCTGCAATGCACGTCTCGCCCGGAAGCCTGGCATGAATGGTTTCTCGAACAGGATTTGCACACGGAAAACAGCTATCACGGCCCACGCTTCGACACGTTTTACATGTGCATACGCGCAGCCCAGGCAGGCTGCGGCGTCGCCCTGGTCCCGAAATTCCTGGTCGCCGACGAGATTGCCGAGAAGAAACTCGCGGTTGCCTGGGACTACTCTGTGCGTAGCACTGGATCACATTTCATGGCCTGCGCAGAGCACGCAGCAGAAATACCGAAGGTGGGCAATTTTATTGAATGGATACTGGAACAAGCGAAGCTCGGAAAACACGCACTATGAGTGCTTTAAGAGTTTACGGAATGAAGCTGTAATTTCTTTTCGCTTGTCGCGGCCCTGCATTCCTCGCTTACATAGAAAATATATCTATGCAGCCAGGACACCAAAATGCCAATGCGTTCCGCAAACAAGTACCAATGGACATCCCCCATTGGCGGGGAATTTCGCGTTTTACAGCGCGAGAAAAACGGTAACGGAAACTTGTCAGCTCAAGTTATGGAGAATGTGCCGTCATGACACAGTCCTCCATCAGCGAGTCTATCGCCGTCGTCCATCCCATCACGTTGAGCCACGGCAGCAACGCTCAAGTGTGGGACACTGAAGGCAAGCGCTACATCGATTTCGTCGGCGGGATTGGCGTTTTGAACCTGGGTCATTGCCATCCTCGAGTGGTTGAGGCCGTGTGCAACCAGGCCTCAAAACTGACGCATTACGCCTTCAATGCGGCCCCTCATGCGCCCTATAAGCAACTGATGGATCGACTGACCAAGTTCATTCCCGTTTCCTATCCGGTCAGCGGCATGTTGACCAACAGCGGCGCCGAGGCCGCAGAGAATGCGCTGAAAATCGTACGCGCTGCGACAGGTCGCACCGCAGTCATAGCCTTCGATGGTGGCTTTCATGGGCGAACCCTGGCGACCCTGAATCTCAACGGCAAAGTCGCGCCGTACAAGCAACGGGTAGGCAACTTGCCTGGCCCTGTTTATCACCTGCCCTACCCTAGCAAGGACACCGGCGTTACGACGCAAGAAGCACTCAAAGCAATGGATCGCCTGTTCAGCGTCGAGATTGACGTAAATGAAATCGCTTGTTTCATTCTGGAACCGGTCCAAGGCGAAGGTGGCTTCCTCGCCCTCGACCCTCAATTCGCCCAAGCATTGCGCAAGTTCTGCGACGAACACGGCATCTTGCTGATTGTCGATGAAATCCAGTCAGGGTTCGGTCGCACCGGTGAGCGTTTTGCATTCACACGTCTGGGCATCGAGCCGGATTTGATACTGCTGGGTAAAAGCATCGCTGGCGGCCTGCCGCTCGGTGCGGTGGTGGGCAAAAAATCGTTGCTCGACACCCTGCCCAAAGGTGGTTTGGGAGGCACTTACTCGGGCAACCCGATTGCCTGCGCAGCGGCGCTTGCCACGCTGGATGAAATGACCGACGCCAACCTTTCTTCCTGGGGCGAAATTCAGGAGAAGGCCATTGTCAGCCGGTATCAGGCATGGCAGCAAAACAAGCTCTCCCCCTATCTCGGAAAATTGACCGGTGTAGGTGCCATGAGAGGTATTGAGCTGATGACGCCTGAAGGATTGCCAGCGACTTCAGTACTTGCTCAGCTACTTGAGAGCGCCAGGAAAAACGGTCTGCTGTTGATGCCTAGCGGGAAGTCCCGTCACATCATCCGACTGCTGCCCCCGCTGACTATCGAACCCGAAATATTGAATGAAGGTCTCGATATTTTCGAGACCTGCCTGGCTGGAATTCGCTAAACACATGATCGCCCAGATTGCTGCACCGGTAGAACTGACCAAGCTCTACCGTACTTTTCTAGAGACGCTCAGTGCGCAAGGATTCAAGGGAGAAATGACCCCTGACCATGCCAACTGCACGGTACTCGCGACCGACAACTCGATCTATCAGCGCCTGCCACAAGCGGCGCTGTTTCCCCGTGATGTCGATGACATCCAGATACTGACTCGACTTGTTGCACAGAAAGAATTTCGGCAAATCGTTATTACCCCGCGCGGCGGCGGTACTGGCACCAATGGGCAATCGTTAACACACGGCCTGGTCGTGGATCTGTCAAAACATCTAAACCGGATTATTGAAATCAACGTCGAAGAACGTTGGGTTCGCGTCCAGGCGGGTGTTGTCAAAGACCAGCTCAATACAGCATTGAAGCCACATGGCTTGTTCTTTGCCCCAGAGCTTTCGACCTCCAACAGAGCCACCATAGGCGGCATGATCAACACTGATGCCAGCGGGCAAGGCAGCTGCACGTATGGCAAAACCAGAGACCATGTCCTGGAGCTCAAGAGCATTCTCATGGGTGGCCATCCGCTGAATAGCAGGCCACTCAATGACATCGAGCTGCAACAGTTCAGCGCTGAACAGGGGATTATCGGTGAGGTGCATCGATGTATAACAGCCATTCACGCAGAACACCGAGAGCTGATTGACCAGACCTTCCCAAAGCTCAATCGATGTTTGACTGGATATGATTTGGCGCACATCCGTGACGAGCGTGGCCAGGTCAACCTGAACAACATTTTATGCGGCTCTGAAGGGTCGCTCGGCTTTGTTGTAGAGGCCAAACTCAACGTTTTGCCGATCCCGAAGTATTCCGTATTGATCAACGTTTCGTACGCAAGCTTCATGGAAGCCTTGCGAGATGCTCGTGCGTTGATGACACTCAAACCACTATCGATTGAGACCGTCGACTCCAAAGTATTGGGCTTGGCGATGCAGGACATTGTTTGGCATGACGTGGCCGAATATTTTCCTCATAACGAGAGCCGCCCAACGCTAGGCATCAATCTGATCGAATTCAGTGGCGATGATCTCGCAGCGCTGGACGTCATCGTCGACGAATTCCTTGCCCATCTGTCATCCGACAAAAGCGTCGAGCGTATTGGACATACGCTGGCCAAAGGAGCGCAGGCCATTTCTCGGGTTTACTCGATGCGCAAGCGGGCAGTCGGACTGCTTGGAAACGTCAAAGGTGAAGTTCGCCCTCAACCCTTTGTAGAGGACACTGCGGTACCACCAGAACATCTGCCGGACTTCATTACCGAATTTCGGGCACTGCTCGATTCACACAACCTGCAATATGGAATGTTCGGTCATGTCGATGCCGGTGTACTCCATGTACGACCCGCTCTCGATATGAAGGACCCCATCCAGGCCTCCCTTGTTCGAGCAGTCTCTGACGGTGTGGCGCAACTGACCCACAAATACGGCGGTTTGTTGTGGGGTGAGCACGGTAAAGGTGTTCGGTCAGAATATGCGCCCAAATTCTTTGGCAAACTCTACCCGGCGCTGCAACAGCTAAAGGCAGCCTTCGACCCGCACAATCAACTCAATCCAGGAAAAATCGCTACCCCCCTCAATAGCGATGAACAACTGTTGAAAGTTGATGAAGTGCCCATGCGAGGGGAGTACGACCGGCAAATCGATGAGCGCGTCTGGCAAAGCTTTGAGAGTGCCGTGCATTGCAACGGCAACGGCGCCTGCTACAACTTCGATCCAAATGATGCAATGTGCCCATCCTGGAAAGCCACGCGGGAACGGGTCCATTCACCCAAAGGGCGCGCATCCCTGATTCGTGAATGGCTGAGAATCCAGGGCAATGCCGGCATTGACGTTCTTGGCGTTGCGCAGCGTGCCAGGGACACAAACGCTTTCACCAGCCTGTTTAGTAAGCTGAAGGCCAGCCTGACCTCGCGAAACACCGACAAGGACTTTTCTCATCAGGTTTTCGACGCCATGTCGGGGTGTCTGGCCTGTAAGTCTTGCGCCGGACAGTGCCCTGTAAAGGTCAACGTACCCGAGTTCCGATCGCGCTTTTTGGAGCTTTACCATACCCGCTTCTTCCGCCCTCTCAAGGACTACTTGATTGGCTCCCTGGAGTTCACGATCCCGTATTTTGCAAGAGTGCCCTGGCTCTATAACGCCCTTATGAGTGCGAAGCCAATCAGCCTTTTCTTGAAGAAATACGGTGGGATGGTAGATAGCCCATTGCTCAGCAACATCAGCCTCTCTGTCGCACTCAAAAAAGCAAAGGTTAAAGTTGCTACGCCTCAAATACTGACGTCACTCTCCGATAGCGAGCGCAAGCGCAGCGTTATCCTGGTGCAGGATGCCTTTACCCGATATTTCGAGACCCAAGTGGTGTCCGACTGGATCGAGCTGATTTCCAGGATCGGTTACCACATCTACCTGGCGCCATTCTCCCCAAACGGAAAGCCGCTCCAAGTGTTGGGCTTTCTGGGCGCGTTCGAAAAAACAGCTCGGAAAAGCTCAGCCAAACTGAGTGAACTCGGCAATTTCGGGATTCCATTGGTAGGACTGGATCCGGCGATGACACTTGTGTACCGCCAGGAGTATTCGAAACTGTCGGCTGATAGCCCCTGCCCCATGGTCTTTCTGCCACAGGAATGGTTGGCCAACATTTTCGAGGTTGGATCGCCGGTCATAAACAACCGTGCCACGTCCCCGGCCCCCTACAAGTTGATGGCTCATTGCACCGAAAAAACAAATACGCCTGCAAGCACTGCACTGTGGCAGCCGGTATTTGAAAAGTTCGGTCTGAAGCTCATTGTCGTCGCCACAGGTTGCTGTGGAATGTCCGGCACCTATGGCCATGAAGAGAGAAACTACGAGACCTCAAAGAAAATCTACGGATTATCCTGGCAACCGATTGTTGAACAACACACAGGCAGCGGTACGCTTCTGGCCAACGGCTATTCTTGCCGCAGCCAAGTAAAGCGATTTGGGGGCGAATACATCAATCATCCTATTCAAGCGCTCCTCGCCCAGATGAAATCCTGAAACAGCGGGGAGGCGCTTCTCAATCGCGACCCTTCAAACCCGCGCTCTCACATTGCAATGATTGCGCGGCGGCCCTGCCTTTAATTCCTGACTTCATTAGCGACAGGAATGCTTATGCTGAGCCGCCAGCAGCTACACGCATCACCATCAGATATTTACAGACCAACCGTTCGTCCTCTATTTAGATTCATTAGCTCAAGGAATGAAGTACTGAGGATTCTTCGTTTGTGCAGCGCCCCAGTAGTGCGCAAAAATTTCTGACATGCACTCACTGTTTTGAGCTCGAAAGCCCATGCCACACGTAGATATCCAGCAAGGAGTTCTTTTGATGAACACCCCAGGTTTCGTCAGCCCGGACGAAATTCGCACCCGGTTTTCTCGCGCCATGTCCGACATGTACAAGGACGAGGTACCGCTCTACGGCACGCTCATGGAATTGGTCTCGCAGACCAACCAACAGGTGTTGGCGTCGAACAAAGCTGTTGCGGATTATCTGAACCGTACAGGCGAGATTGAGCGTTTGGACATGGAACGCCACGGCGCCATCCGCGTCGGCACGCCAGAGGAGCTGGCAACAATTGCTCGGCTATTTGCCGTAATGGGCATGCAACCGGTCGGATACTACGACCTCACCACCGCTGGCGTCCCAGTGCACTCCACGGCATTTCGCGCCGTGCATGAGAAGTCGCTGCAGGCCAGCCCATTCCGCGTTTTCACCTCCCTACTTCGCCTGGACCTGATCGAAAACCAGGAACTGCGGGATCTGGTGCAGACGATCCTGGATAAACGTCAGATCTTCACACCGAAGGCGTTGACGCTGATCGAGAAATTCGAAGCCAATGGCGCCCTTGATTCCGAGGATGCCGAGGACTTTATTCAGCAGGCGCTGGAGACGTTCCGCTGGCACCGGGAAGCGACGGTGACCGCTGAAGAATATCAGCGCCTGCACGACCAGCATCGACTGATCGCCGATGTTGTGGCGTTCAAAGGCCCGCATATCAACCACCTCACCCCTCGGACGCTGGACATCGACCAGATTCAGTTGGGCATGCCCGATAAAGGCATCACGCCAAAAGCGGTCATCGAAGGCCCCCCGCGGCGCGAGTGCCCTATCCTGCTGCGCCAAACCAGCTTCAAAGCGCTTCAGGAAACCGTTGCTTTCACCGATCAAAACAACAACGCCTGTGGTAGCCATACTGCTCGTTTTGGTGAGATCGAACAGCGCGGGGCAGCGCTGACACCAAAAGGTCGCGCCCTGTATGACACCCTGCTAAATGCCGCTCGGGACGAATTGGGTGAGTTCCCCAACGAAGCCAACGCTGAACGCTACTCTGCGCTGCTGGAACAGCACTTCAAGGAATTCCCGGATAACTACGCCGATCTTCGCAAGCAGAATCTGGTCTATTTCCGCTACTTCCCGTCACCGCTGGGCATTGCATCGCGTAGCAATGCCTACCGGCCAAATTCTCGGGAAGAACTGATTGCTCAAGGACATATTCATTACGAGCCGCTGGTGTATGAAGACTTCCTCCCCGTCAGCGCAGCAGGGATCTTTCAGTCCAACCTGGGTGATGAGTCGCAAAACCACTACGCCGGCAACTCCAACCAGGATGAATTTGAGAAGGACTTGGGTTGCAAGGTGATCAACGAGCTCACTCTGTACGCCGATACCCAACGCCGCTCCTTGCTCGAATGCTCGACTATTCTGGTGGTCCCACCCCTCGTCTAGTGGGCGACTGCACAACGGCAAACATCGCTTTGCCGTTGCTCTTCCAAATTGATCGGGTCGGCACCTGCCATTGAACGACTCAACGCTCACATCACCCCATTCGACTCAGGAGATAACAATGAATAAAAACATTTCTCGTCGTAGCGGAGGTCAGATTTTGGTGGATGCGTTGCGCATCCATGGCGTCAAAAGAGCCTTTTGCGTGCCTGGCGAAAGTTATCTGGCAGTCCTCGATGCTCTGCATGACGTGCGCGAAGAAATCGACTTGGTCGTCTGCCGCCAGGAAGGCGGTGCAGCCTATATGGCAGAAGCCTATGGCAAGCTCACCGGAGAGCCGGGCATCTGCTTCGTGACGCGAGGCCCGGGCGCTACAAACGCCTCTGTTGGCGTTCACACCGCGTTTCAAGACTCATCACCCATGATTCTGTTCATCGGCCAAGTCGCTCGCGACCAACAGTATCGCGAAGCGTTTCAGGAAGTTGATTTCCGTCAGATGTTTGGCCCCCTCGCGAAATGGGTAGTGCAAATAGAGGACACCCGAAGAATTCCCGAGCTGATAAGTCAGGCGTTCCATCGAGCGGTCAATGGCAGACCCGGGCCTGTAGTGGTCGCGCTGCCAGAAGACATGCTGACCGAGATGGTGGAAGTCAGTGATGCCGGGCCGTTCAAGCGAGTCGTGATGACACCGGCGGTCGAGCAAATGGCCGAGATGGAGCAACTGCTTCAGCAAGTCGAGCGTCCATTGATGGTACTGGGAGGCAGTGGTTGGGATACCGAGTCAGTGCACAACATTCAGTGTTTTGCTGAACAGCAGAACCTCCCGGTTGCCGCCTCTTTCCGCTGCCAGGATCTGTTCGACAATCGTCACCCCAACTACGCCGGCGACCTTGGGTTCGCAGCGTCTGCCCAACTCAGCGCAGCAGTGAAAGACGCTGATCTTCTGCTGGTTGTGGGTTCTCGAATGGGGGAAGTGTCGACGGGTGGATACGCGGCATTGGACATCCCCGTACCCAAACAAAGCCTGATCCACGTACATCAAGGTATTGAGGAGCTGGGGCGGGTGTACCAGCCCACACTGGCTATCAACAGCAGTATGTCGAGTTTCGCAACAGGGGCAGCGAAGCTCAAGCCCGACACGTCTGAACGACACAGTGAATGGACGCGCTCACTGAATGAAAACTATCAACGCAATCTCCAGTGCCCTACCTCCCCTGGCGATGTTCAACTGGCCGAAATCATAAACTGGCTAAATCGGCGCCTTCCCGATGACGCCATCCTTACCAACGGCGCTGGCAACTATGCCGTATGGCTCCAACGCTTTTATCAGTTCCGCCATTACCGCACCCAGCTAGGACCTACCAACGGCTCTATGGGTTATGGCGTACCCGCTGCGGTGGCCGCCAAACTGACTTGCCCGGATCGCATGGTGGTTTCATTTTCCGGGGATGGCTGTTTCTTGATGAACGGCCAGGAAATAGCAACCGCCGCACAATATGGCGCCAATGTGATCTTTATTGTGATCAATAACGGTATGTACGGGACCATCAGAATGCACCAGGAACGCAACTATCCTGGACGGGTTTCAGGAACCGAGTTGCATAACCCGGATTTCTCAGCACTTGCACAGGCTTATGGGCTGCACGGCGAAGTCGTCACCCACACCGGCGAGTTCGCACTAGCGTTCGAACGCTGCGTGCAAGCATCCCGCGCTTCCTTGATTGAAGTCAGGATCGATCCTGAGGCCCTGACACCACGGATGAGCCTGACGCAAATCCGAGAACAAGCACGCAAACAATAATCGGCAATCAGAGCCCTCTGACGCAGGCGTCTGATTTTCAACGCTCAAGACGCCCCTCTATGGCGGGCAAGCGCTGTTGCGCGTGTCCTTTACAACTTATTGCCTGAGAACAACCGATTCACTGCCGCACCGCTCCCGCGGCAAGAGTCATTACAACCAAACCTGTCGAGACATCACCCATGTATTTAGACGCTCAGAAAGTCGCCGCCGCCCTCCCTTGGCCCGCGTTGATCGATTCGTTGTCGCACATCTTCACTCAGCCTGTGCATTCGCCAGTGCGTCATCACCATCGTATTGACTTGCCGGATGCGCCCGCCGCGATGATGTTGTTGATGCCGGCCTGGATCGAAGGGCAATACCTTGGGGTGAAGCAGGTCAATGTGTTTCCTGGCAACAACGCTTTAGGCCTGCCGGCCTTGAGCAGCAACTATCTGCTCAGCTGCGGCAAGACAGGCCAGCCTCTGGCCCAGCTTGAGGGAAATGAGCTGACCGCGCGCCGCACTGCCGCAGCATCCGCATTAGCTTCCCGATATTTGTCACGTCCTGATGCCAGTCGACTTTTGATGGTCGGTAGTGGGCGCATGGCACGCTATCTGGTACCCGCCCATTGCTCGGTTCGCAATATCACACAGGTGACGGTAACGGACCTGTCCTTGGCTTCGGCGCAAAAGTTTGCCGAAGAACTTCGCAGCGCCGGCCTGCAGGCGAACGCCATCAGCCTGGATCAGCTGGAGCAGGCGACCGCCAATGCCGACATTATCAGTTGCGCCACGCTCTCCACCGAACCGCTGATTTACGGGGATTGGCTACAACCGGGCGTTCATCTGGATCTGATTGGCAGTTTTACGCCGACCATGCGCGAAGCCGATGATGTGGCCGTTCAACGCTGCGACGTCTTTGTCGACACCCGCGCTGGTGCTTTGGCCGAATCCGGCGACCTCATCATTCCGATGAGCAATGGCAACCTGACCACCAGCGACATCCTGGCTGAATTCACTGAGCTTTGCGCAGGCACCCACAGAGGTCGAGCGCAACTGGAGAACCCTGACCGCGCCATGACCCTGTTCAAATCCGTAGGCGCGTCCATTGAGGATCTCGCTGCGGCGATTCTCGCCTATGAACGTGTATCAGCCCATCAGAACGCCTGACGACTTGCGTCGATCCTCAAATTCCAGCCAAAAATAAACCCGGAACACTGTCCGGGTTTATTTCACTGCCTGGCTTGGATCAATGCAGGATCTGGCTCAAGAACATCTTGGTCCGCTCATTCTGCGGGTTATCGAAGAAGTCGTTCGGCGCGGCCTGTTCGACGATTTCACCCTTGTCCATGAAGATCACGCGGTTGGCCACGGTCCGGGCGAAGCCCATTTCGTGGGTTACGCAGAGCATGGTCATGCCGTCTTCAGCCAGACCAATCATGGTGTCCAGCACCTCTTTCACCATCTCGGGGTCGAGTGCCGAAGTCGGTTCGTCGAACAGCATGATTTTCGGTTTCATGCACAGCGCGCGGGCAATCG
>Ga0182005_1000423_pt1 | contig 22630 bp, 18 predicted proteins | sample Sormic07211103_1_FD_123021 | JGI IMG/M metagenome (GOLD analysis project Ga0182005, IMG submission 123021) | Rhizosphere microbial communities from Sorghum bicolor, Mead, Nebraska, USA - 072115-103_1 MetaG | ecosystem: Host-associated > Plants > Roots > Rhizosphere | place: USA: Nebraska...
CAGGGTAGATCCTTATACCGTAAAAAAGAGGAGCTACCGTCATCCCTTAATGATACCCTTATTAGGTATAATTCAGGGATAGTATCATACACTGATATTGCCCTTTAAGACATTGATCCTATTATGGGGCATGTATTTTGAATCATATTAATCACATAAAATAAATATTAAATTATGGCGAACATAACAAAAGCCTTACCGACAAGAACAAACAATAACCTGAAGCCAACAGGAAAAACGGGAAAGATGGAAAATACAGAATTTCATAAATTCTTTGTTGACGAAATAAAGGACATTTACTGGGCAGAGAAACACCTGGTTAAGGCCTTGCCAAAAATGAAAAAAGCATCTACCAGCCCTGAATTAGCACAGGCATTTGAAAAACATACAGCGGAAACACAAACACATATCCAGACACTGGAGCGCGTATTTGAATTACTCGGGGAAAAGGCTACTGCCAGGAAGTGTGATGCAATGGAAGGTTTGCTGGCGGAAGCAGGTTCAATTATTGAAGATACTGGCAAAGGTACGATGATCAGGGATGCAGGTTTAATTTTGGCTGCGCAGAAAGTTGAACATTATGAAATAGCCACCTATGGCACATTAAAGACTTTTGCCGAAAATATGGGGCATACCGAGGTGGTAAATTTACTGCAACAGACACTTGACAATGAAAAAGAAACTGATGTTGCACTGACTGAAATAGCAGAAGGCAGCATTAATGAAAGCGCAAGCGAAGAATAGTTTATAGTGTTTTAAATTTAAAACTCATGTCAGAGGCTGCTTCATAAGCCTTTAACATGAGTTTATTTTATTTAATAGCTCCTTTCATGGGGTCTTAAGCAACCTGGTTTCTACCGAGCATTTTCAGCATTTTCGCGTGGGCCATGAGCGCACGCCAAAAGGTCGGTTTTACATGATACGGTAAACCAAAATCTGCAGCTGTTGCCTGCACAATGGGGGATAGTTTCTTATAATGAATATGACATACATTCATAAAAAGGTGGTGTTCTATCTGGAAATTAAGGCCGCCGATAAACCATGAAAATAAACGGCTACGGGGTGCAAAATTTGTTGAATTGGTTAGCTCGTGTATTGCCCAGGTATCCTTGATGTGGCGTTTTCCATCTTCCATTACCGGTTCTGGAAACGTCGCCTCAGGCATGATGTGGGCTGGCTGAAAAATACATGCGAGCATAAAGCCAGCTGTAAAATGCATGACTACAAAACCTGTGAGCACAAAATACCATGGCTGACCGGAGAATAGCAGTGGTAACACCAATACATATGCATAATAGAACATCTTATACCAGGTAATATGAAAAATGGCCTTTTTTAAAGATACCTTTTGTTTAATCAGCAGATTCCGCTTTTTATAACGAATAACCTGCAGGTAGTCTTTTGCAGTCATCCAAAACAAAGTCATACACATATAAAAGAACCATGCGTAGAGATACTGATACCGATGAAACCAATACCATTGCTGTCTGGGAGACAGGCGTAACAGCACAATGCTATCAATGTCTTCATCCAGTTCATCAATATTAGTATACGTATGATGCAATAGATTATGTTGGATCTTCCAGTTGACGCTATATCCGCCTATAACTTCGAGAATATGTCCTAAAAAAGCATTTACTTTTTTATTTGGAGAATATGCGCCGTGATTGGCATCATGCATAACAGATGTTCCAATCCCAACAATACCGCAACCCATCAGGAACCATAGGAGCCAGAACAAGAAGATACTATGAGCACCCACACTGCTTATAATTAGTACATACGGGATGACATAGACAAGGATCATTACTATAGTCTTTCTATACATCCCGCCGTTGGCATATGGAGAGATTCCTTTAGTCCTAAAATAATCCTGTACCCTGGCATTCACAGTATCTATAAAACTGTCATCTCCTTTTGAGGCGAACCGGACTATATTAATTTTTGTAACACTCATATAATAAGTTTGAATAAGAAAATGGAAGAGAGACCTACATTCAGGGGATAACAATCTATGTAAAGATCGGCTTTTTTTCTGGAGCATCGGTATTATTTATTGGCTACAACAGATAAGCTCAATGAAGAAGCGGATTAATAAGTATATGGCGTGCCAGTTAAATAGAGTACCTTACGTCAAGATGCAACAATTTGGCGCAATCGTTCTTATATTAGTTATCCTGGTTGTTTTATCAGCTTTTGCCGAAAAAATAAAATTTCCATTTCCAATTCTTTTGGTAATTACCGGCGCAATTTTAAGCCTGATTCCTCACTTTCCGGTAATCATATTAGATCCTGAAATAGTTTTCCTTTTGTTTTTACCCCCCTTGCTGTACGATGCAGCATCACATACCTCCTGGCATGATTTCAAAGAGGAAATTGTATCAATATCGACCTTAGCAATAGCGCTTGTCTTTTTTACAACTATCACTGTGGCAATTGCGGCTCATTATTGTATACCCGGCTTTAGCTGGCCATTAGCGTTTGCATTAGGGGCCATTGTTTCTCCTCCTGATGCTGTAGCGGCAACAGGAATCACAAAAGGATTAAGTATTAACAAACGGGTAATGACCATCATTGAAGGGGAAAGCCTTGTAAACGACGCCAGTGCGCTAATCGCCTTCCGGTTTTCAATGATAGCAGTGAATACAGGAGCGTTTGTGTTCTGGAAGGCGGGATTACAATTTACTATTCTTGTTTGCGGCGGCGTACTATGTGGCATTATAACAGGGTACATATTTGTGTGGATACATAAAATGATCACCCACAATTCGATCACCAGCACCACACTTACTTTGCTAACCCCTTTCATTTCTTATATACTGGCAGAACAGCTACATCTATCCGGAGTGCTGGCTGTAGTCACTACAAGTCTTATTGTTTCCTGGCGTTCTCCACAGATATTTTCTTATCAGACCCGAATGCGGTCTAAATCTGTATGGGACACATTGGTCTTTATCCTGAATGGATTTATTTTTTTACTGATCGGACAGCAATTACCCAATGCCTTAAAAGAACTCGAAAAGTATTCACTACCGCTGTTAATAGCTTATGGCGTCTTAATAAGCCTTGTGGTTATCGTAGTCCGGTTATTATGGGTGTTTGCTACTGCCTACTCACACAACCTGCTTTGGAATAAAATTAATGCCTCCGGTACAAAAGATATCCTGGATGAAAAAATAAACACGTGGAAAAATGTATTGATTGTTGCGTGGACGGGAACAAGAGGTGTTGTATCCATGGCAACTGCCCTTGCATTACCGATAACCCTGATAAATGAGGTGGAGTTTCCGCAACGATCATTGATCCTATTCCTGACCTTTGTAATTATTATTGTAACGCTGGTTGTACAGGGGATGTCACTTCCATTGCTGATTAAGATATTGGGGATAAAGCCCACTTTCCAACATATAAGGGAAGAGCAGGAAATGAAATTATTTATCGTACAAAGCATCCTCCATTTCATTGAAAATGATCTATCCACTCCACTCGAAGAAAAAGTAAGAAACCAGGTTAAAGCAAAATATACTGAGATCCTGGAGCGGTTGCAACAGAAAATGGATAAAGACGGTAAACGGGGAGGTAATAATTTTCACAATGAACCATGGCTACCAGTCCCTTTGGCCCCGATATTGACTGCGCAGATAGAAATTATCAGGTTCCGCCGGGAGTTGTTGATAAGGCTTCATAAAGAAGGAAACTTTAATAACCTGTTTATCCGGAAGCTCGAGCAGGAGTTGGACAGGGATGATTTAAGCCTCAACGAGATATTAAAAAGAGGGGAAGAATAACAAAAGTCATACTTCCTTAGTTCTTCTTCCCTTTGATGGGACCCGGATGTTTGTTCTATTCAAATAATGTGGAATGAGGTCATCATAAAGACCATTTCTGGAACCAACATTCCCGTTTCCCCCATAGTCATGTTGGATATAAATATTTGTCTGAGTGTAGTAGTGAGCGTAGCGCTGTACCTGCAATGCAACACGGACCACAAAATTATCAAATGGCAGAGTATGGTGTTAATCTTATCGGGGAACTGACTTAGGCAAAGCGTAAATACTATCCGGCATAAATTATGGTACTTGGTATAAGAATCAAATCTGCAAGCTATGATACAGAGAGACGCATCTACCATTAGTTTATGGCAAGGCAATATTGACCCCTTTCAACCCACGCTCATGGCCGATCATACTGCCACCTATGATGTGATCATTGTAGGTGGTGGTATCACCGGTCTTACTACCGCTCTTTTATTGCAGGAAGCAGGTAAACGTTGCCTGTTACTGGAAGCCAACAACATAGGTTTTGGTACAACCGGCGGCACCACTGCGCACCTGAATACCATCCTGGATACAACGTATGAACAGATTGAAAAGAACTTCAGTAAGGAAGACGCCGGGCTGGTCCGGGAATCAGTTGGGGCAGCCATCGGCCTGATCCAGCAGAATATCGAGCGCTTCAGTATAGACTGTGGCTTTGACTATACAGATGCGTATTTATTTGCGCAGGATGATCAGCAGACTGAAGCACTGGAAGCCATTGCAAAAAGTGCCCGTGCAGAAGGCATCAATATTACGCTGCAGGATAAAATACCTGTTCCTTTTCATTTTACCAAAGCCTATAAATTTACCGAACAGGCCAGGTTCAATCCGTTAGCTTACATCTATGGACTGGCCCGCGCATTTGAAAAGGCCGGTGGAGTAATTGTACAGGATTGCAGGGTGATTGACATTCATAATACAAAACATATCAAAGTTGATACAACCACTGGTGAATTTACAGGGATGAATATCGTATATGCGACACATATACCTCCGGGTATCAACCTGGTGCACCTGCGTTGTATACCTTATCGTAGTTATGCATTGGCTGTAAGACTGGCAGATAATGCATATCCTGCAGAACTGATCTATGATATGCACGAACCTTATCACTATTTCAGAACACAGGAAGTAAATGGAAAGAAGTACCTGATAGCTGGTGGCGAAGACCATCAGACAGGGCATCATGAAAATACAGAACAATGTTTCCGTAACCTTGAAGCGTTCGTAAGGGAACATTTTAATGTAAAATCTGTAGACTATAAATGGTCTTCCCAGTTTTATGAATCAGCCGACGGATTGCCTTATATCGGCAACATGCCCGGGCAGCCGGACAATGTTTATGTCGCTACTGGTTTTGGTGGCAATGGCATGGTGTATAGTGGGGTAGCGGCAATGGTGATCCGGAATATCATCGTGGGTAAACACAGAGCAACAGAGAAACTGTTTGATCCAAACCGTATTAAGCCTGTAGCTGGTTTTACCAACTTCGTAACCCACAATGCCGACGTCGTAAAACTCTTCTTCGGTAAACTTTTCCCTGCACACAAACTAACAGCGCTGGCGGAAATGGCGCCCGGCGAAGCACAGGTGGTGAACTACGAGGGAAACCGCATTGCTTTGTACAAAGATGAAGAAGGCGTATTGCACGCCGTAAATCCTGTATGTACCCACATGAAGTGTGAGGTGGGCTGGAACAGTGCAGAGCACTCCTGGGATTGCCCCTGTCATGGTGCCCGGTATGATGCTGATGGACGGGTATTGAATACGCCTGCCGACCGCAATCTGGAGCACCTGGATATTTCGCATGACACAACAAAGGTGGAAGCCCATGAACACATTTGATCTGGATCTTATCAATAATATCAGAGATCTGCTCATTGAAAAAGGTCAGACTGTAGCGGTGGCAGAAAGCGTTACTTCGGGTCATTTACAGGTGGCCTTTTCACTGGCAGAAAAAGCCTCCAGCTATTTTCAGGGAGGTATAACAGCTTATAATATCGGGCAAAAGTCCAGGCATTTACAAATCGATCCTATCCATGGTCAGCAGGTTGACTGTGTATCTGAGAAGATTGCACAACAAATGGCCGATCACGTCTGTTATTTATTTGCAGCAGATTGGGGACTGGGGATTACGGGTTATGCTACCAAAGTGCCGGAGCAGGGCATTCATCAACTGTTTGCTTATTACGCAATCAGTAAGAACTGTCAGACGATGGCCCATGGTAAGATTACGGTAGGGGAGGAAGCTGATCCAATGGCGGTGAGGTACTATTTCACGAATCAGCTGCTCTCACAGTTTGTAAATGTTATTGTATCACCTTAAACAGCATTAGTTATGAAACAGCGTGGAATTAACAAGTGGGTGGCTGTGCCTGCTGTATTGTTTGTATTTTCTCTTTTCGGTACTTACTTCAGTTATGCCGAAGCGCAACAGCATCCTTCTTATTATCCGGCCATGTATGTGTGTGTTGGTTTGGCTATCTGTTCATTTATCATTGCGGCGGTTATGCAGAATGTAACGGTTAAACCGCGGCAGAAGTATGCGCCGATTCCTTTTAGTGATGATCATTCAGAAACCTATTATTGTATCTATACCACCGGTAAGCGTAAATACGATGTAGATTATATTGAAGACATTGCTGATAGAATTGAGCATATAGAAGAGGAAAATGATCCTGTTCTGAGTGCACAGATCGCTAAGCTTTTTGATACCGAACGGAAGGCACCGGTGTTACTGCCTTCGCAACTGACAGGAGGGGAGGAAGTGTATCAGCGCCCGATAAAAAATACGCAACTGATGGATGATATAACAAGAAATGAAAGGCATCTGGCCTTGCTGACGTTCGAAGACCATTCCACAGCTGTGGTGGTAAGACATGAGCAGGGACATGCGGCAGCCGGGCCTGGGGTAACGGAGAGGGAGGAAAAGGATGAAACAGATTATGATTTGTAAGGTTGCAGCAGGGAGGACGGATTATGGTTTGTCAGGTTACTACACGGAATGGTAGAAAGGACGAAGCAGATTATGGTTTGTAGGCTTGTTACAGTGGATGGTTGAAAGGACGAAGCAGATTATGGTTCGCCGGCTTGTTACACGGGAATGATAGAAAGGACGAAAAAGATTATGATTTGCCGGCTTTCAAGACGGGAATGGTAGAAAGGACGAAACAGTATCCCGCTACACGGAGCCTCCCAAGGAAAGGATGAAACAAATTATAATTTGACATCTTGCCACACTGAGCGCCCGGAGATGAAAGAAACAGCTTATAAATTGTCAGCTTATTGCCTTGCAGGGATAATATGACTATCCATCATCCAGTTCGTTAATAATGACGGCCACGCCTTTAAAGAGAGTAGCTCCGTTTTATACCCCATATTAAAAGCATGATCTCCATTGGCAAATATATGCGCTTCTACAGGGACCTTCGCGTCCCTGTACGCGTTTAATAAGGTCACTATCGGCGCGGAACAACAGGCATCATTATTCGCCACCACCAGAAAAGCTTTGGGTGCATCCTCAGGTACTGATACCGGAATACCCAATGGTCCAGGATACACCAGGATCTGGAAATCCGGTTTACCATTCAGTCTATCCACCGGATCTTTCGCTGCAGGATTTCCATACCCATTTGCATACGCCACCTGTGTGACTACTTCTCCACCCGCACTAAAGCCCCACATGCCTACCCGGGCAGTATCAATCCCCCATTCCTTTGCATGACTTCTCACTAACCGCATAGCACGGTAAGCGTCCTGTTTTACTTCGCGTTCCAGTGAATAGGTGGAATCCTCTCTGAATAAGCGGTATTTGAGAATGATAGCAGCAATCCCTAAGTTATTCAGGTATTTCGCGGGGTTTACTCCTTCGGAATTGTACACCAGCAGGCGGAAACCGCCCCCCGGACAAATTACGACTGCCGCACCGGTGGCTTTTTCCTTTGGCGGAAGGTAGACGGTGATGCTGGGATTATGGATGTTTTTAACGTAGTAATCTTTGGCTATTTCCGGCTCATTTTTACGACTTTCATAACCGGGGGCTCCGTTGGACCATAAATGGAGGACAACGGGCGTATCCTGCGTATTTTGCCCATTGGCAAGGCAGGGGAGAAGGAGGCAAAGGAGGAGGTAGATGCGTGACATGGCAATAAGTTAGCCATTATTCTGGAATTGTAATTGAATAATATTCCTTTGGTGTTTCGGGGGCTATTCCGCAATTGTTTTAAATAATATTTCCTCCAGCCTGTCCAGGGATTGCTGCACTGCCTCAATACCATCGTAAGAACGGATTACATGATCTCTCGCTTCATTTGTTTTAAATATTAACCGCATAGCAATACAGGTACTATCACCCTGGTCTTCAAAGGTAACAGTGGTATTGAACTGGTCCGGGTCACTGTCTGTATCACTGCTTTGGGAAAAGGAGATCCGTTCCGGTTCCAGCACTTCAATAAACACAACCCTGTTTCGATAGTCAACACCGTCGGGACTATGCATGACGAACTTCCATTCCCCACCGGTTTCCATAAAAAAAGATGCTATGGTAATGGTAAAGCCTTTCGGTCCCCACCATTCGGCTAGTTTTTCAGGATTGGTCCAGGCCTGGAATACAATGTTTCTGGGTGCGCGCACAAGGCGTGAAAGGATGATTTCGCGTCCATCATGTGGCACAACGGCTTCTTTTCTTTCAGTCATATAAAATATTTTTCTTTAAAAACGTTCGTTCATAAATTCTCAGGAGTTCAAATACCGCAAAAGGCTTCAGTTGTCTCAAAAAGTTCTGGTTGTCGCATAAAGTATCGATTGGCTCAAAAAGTTCCGTTTCCTCAGAACCTTCAATGGTCTCTAATAACTTTTAATACCTCTAATAACCTTTAAAATCTAATACACCCTGGTGTTCTCTAATAACCTCAAGCTCTCTAATAACGTTAAACTCCCTAATACCCTTTAATACCCTCAATAAGTCTCAATATCCCAAAGCGCTTCCATTTCCCCAATGAAGAAATACATTTCCTGCCGCATAAACCCCATCCATTTTCAGGCCGGAATCTGCCCACATCCCCTCGCTTATAGTTTCCTGATATTATATATGTAAGCTATTGCCCCCGTTTTTTTTATATCTTTGCCCCGTCGAGTAAATTAATACTGTACTATGAAGCGACTATTTCTTGTCCTGGGCATTCTATGTCTTTCTACCAGCTGTGAAACCTCACAGCAGATTTTACAAAATCTTCCAACCGTAGCCGGTCAGCCTACCTCTACACAGATCGCCGCCGGTCTGAAGGAGGCATTGACTATTGGTACACAGAACAGTGCCAACCGCCTGTCTGCCGTAAACGGTTTCTTTGCGAATGCAGCATTGAAAATCCTGATGCCTCCGGAAGCGCAAAAGGTGGAATCTACTTTACGAAACCTGGGTATGGGGAGTGTAGTAGACAAAGCTATCCTCTCCATGAACAGAGGAGCTGAAGAAGCCGCAAAATCTGCTACTCCCATCTTTGTAAACGCCATCAAACAAATGAGCATTACAGATGCTATCGGCATCCTGAGAGGTGGTCAAACTTCTGCCACAGATTATTTCAAAAGTAAAACAACGGCTGAACTGACCAATGCTTTTAAACCTGTCATTGCAGAAGCCTTGAAGAAAGTAGATGCCACCAAGTATTGGAGTGATGTATTCTCTCTGTATAATAAATTCTCCAGCACACCTGTAAATACTGATCTTTCTGCGTACGTAACAGAAAAAGCCATCGCTGGTATCTATATAGAAGTAGCTGCTGAGGAAGCGAAGATCAGGCAGGATCCTGCTGCCCGTGTAACCGATCTGCTGAAAACCGTATTCGGTAGTACCCTGGCGCAAACCAGTAACAAATAAAATATCCGGCATTTTCATTTAAGAAAAACTGCCAAAAAAAATCGCGTTTACCAAAGGTGAACGCGATTTTTTTATTTATACTAACACCTTTTCAGTGACCTTTTCTACCGGGATATTCTCTTTCGGCTTCCCGATAATCGTCCCAAATCCTGCGTCATTCGTAAAGTACTTCCACACCCAATTTATCAACACCACCACCCTGTTCCTAAACCCAACCAACGACATCAGATGCACGAACATCCATATCAACCACGCCCTGAACCCCTGCGTCCTGATCTGCTTCTTAAACACCATCAGATCTGCCACCGCATGATTCTTCCCAATCGTTGCCATCGTACCCATATCATTATACTTAAATGGCTTTGGCTCTTTTCCAGCTTCCCATCTCATAATATTCCGCCCCAACAACTTTCCCTGCTGTATCGCCGGCTGCGCCAGCATCGGATACCCCTGTGGCATTTCGTCCGTTACCATCGCAGCTATATCCCCAATCGCAAACACATTATCATACCCCGCCACTCTATTATATTCATCTACTTTAATCCTTGAATCCACCATACATTCCTTCGACAATCCATCCACCGGCAAACCAGCTACCCCGGCCGCCCAGATCAATGTCCTTGTCACCAGCTGCTCTCCTGTACTCAGCTTCACGGCAAATCCATCATAAGAAATGACCCTTCTGTTCAACCACACCCTCACTCCCAAATCATTCAGCATCTTCAAAGACTCTCTTGATGCCGCCGGTGACATCCCCTTCAAAATCTCCCCGCCACTCTGAATCAGATGTATATCCATCTTTACAAAATCCAGCTCCTTATAATCCTTTGGAAAAACGTGTCTTTTCAATTCACTTAATGCACCTGCAATCTCCACACCCGTTGGCCCACCACCCACAATCACAAAGTCCATCAGACTATTTAACTGCACCTCATCTTCCACCTGCAATGCCTTCTCAAAATTGCTCACAATCGTATTTCTCAATAGCAGCGCATCTTCCAGACTCTTAATGCTAATCGCCCTGGAGGCAATCTCCTGATTGCCATAAAAGTTCGTCGTCGCACCCGTCGCAATCACCAGGTAATCGTACCTGATCAAACCAATAGATGTCTCTACCGTCTGATTAGCGGTATCAATATTCTTTGCCTCCGCCATGCGGAAAAACAAATTCGGCTGCTGCTTGAAGATTTTGCGATAAGGGGCCACAATAGAAGGTGCTTCAAGGTTGGTAGTGGCTACCTGATACAATAAAGGCTGGAAGGTATGAAAGTTATGCTTGTCAATCAGTACTACCTGCAAGTCTGTTCCGGCAAGGGATTTCGCTAATTCCATCCCCCCAAATCCCCCGCCTATGATCACTACTCTTTTCTTACCTGTTGTTGCTATTTTCGTTTGACTTAATAAGACCACGCTATTGTATTTTAGACTGTGAATCAATGATATGGCCAACTGCCGGGCACAATTTGATACCAAAGATAGTACCATTCGACTAATAGCCGTCCTAGGAGAATTCCCTATTATTGTTTATATTATCGGGTTTATAGCAGGAATGCAGGTATTTTGATGGTTTATTTTATCCAGTTATAATTAAAAATTCAGTTTTAATAAAATAATTCAAATCGTATTAATCAGTACCTGGGGCTATATCGTCCATTCCCCGTACCCTTAGGCGAACCTCCATTCTCCCTCCCTCACCACATCACATCCACCGGCAATGTAAACCCCATTCTCGCTCCCTCACCACATCACCTCCACCACCGGCACCGTAAACCACATTCTCCCTCCCTCACCACATCACCTCCACCACCGGCACAGTAAACCACATTCTCCCTCCCTCACCACATCACCTCCACCACCGGCAATGTAAACCCTATTCTCGCTCCCTCACCACATCACCTCCACCGGCAATGTAAACCACATTCTCGCTCCCTCACAACATCATCTCCACCACCGACACCATAGCCACCATTCCCTCTCTCACAACATCACCTCTACCACCGGCACCGTAAACCCCGGCTTCCTTTCCGGCAACACCAACACCACATCCTCCCCACTATCCTGCCTCTTTATCTCCGACGCATCATGCAGAAACTGTGCATATTTTACCTTTCCCTTATACCCTTTTAACACCAACTTCCCTTCCTTATAATCCATCAAGTGTATATACAGCCTTTTCGCAGCCTGATTATACGTCAACAAGGATTGCTCCGGTGCCACAAACTCCGCCGGTGCCTCCCCACAACCATAAATCGCCCTATCGTTAAAATGCATCCACTGCCCGATTGAATCCAACGCCCTCGTCGCCCTGTAATCAAACACCCCTCTTCCCGTTGGCCCGACATTCAAAATCAGGTTCCCACTCTTACTTACAGAAGTAATCAGCAAGGTCAGTAACTGCAAATTCGTCTTCCAGGTATCCTCATCCCTATAATACCCCCACGACCCGGAAAACGTCTGACAAGTCTCAAAAGGCAATCCATCATAATTATTCTTCAACTCCTCCGGTTTCACCTGTTCCGGCGTAGCAAAATCAGCCCCATCAGGTACCCCCGCCAGGTCCAGCCTGTTATCTACAATAATTCCCGGCTGTAATTTCCGGATCATCTTCAGCAATGCCACAGATCCCCAGTCATCCCTGCCTTTGCCATGCACGCCAGGGTAGGAGAAGTCCAGCCAGAGAATATCTATTTTTCCATACTTTGTTAATAATTCAGTAATCTGGTTCCGCATATACTGCCGGTACTTTTCCATATCCCGGCCTTTGTTCAGACGGGCATAAGCAGTATCATCCGCCGGCCGCTGAGGATGGTGGTTATCTATCGTAAAATCCGGATGATGCCAGTCGAGCAGGGAATAATAAAACCCGATTTTAATGCCTTCCGCCCTGAAAGCATCCACAAACTCCCGCACCAGGTCACGGCGGATAGTCGTATTTGTAGCCTTATAATCGGTAAATTTTGAATCAAATAGACAGAAACCCTCATGGTGTTTGGTGGTTAGCACAGCGTATTTCATTCCCGCTGCTTTGGCCTGCCGGGCCCATTCTTTAGGGTTAAAAAGGTCGGGATTAAACTGATCAAAGTAAATCTGGTATTGCTCGTTGGTAAGGCGCTCGCGATTTTTGACCCATTCATGTCTGGCAGCCTCCGCATACAAACCGAAATGGATGAACATACCAAAACGGTCATGTTTCCACCAGTCCATTCTTTGCGAAAAACAACAATTTGAAATAAGGAGCAGGATAAAGGTAAATCTGGCTAACATAATAATGTGGAATTTGCTATAAGATAGCTAATTTATCTTTTCCCTGCTCCTAAAAAAACGGGATATTTCCTTTATGAGGTCACTCTCTGAAATTTAATTACTCCCTTTCCTGGCTCGCCTTATAGTTAACATCATTCTCCGCTATCCGCGTCAATTTCACATCCGCTCTCTGAAATTTAATTACTCCCTTTCCTGGCTCGCCTTATAATTAACATCATTCTCCGCTATCTGCGTCAATTTCACATCCGCCGCCTTTTCCTCTTCCAGCGTCTGTCTCAGCAGGGTAGCAGCTTCCTTATATCCCAGCGTCGCCGCCAGCGTTACCAGTCCACCATACGTCGCTATTTCATAATGTTCTGCTTTCTGACACGCAAAGATCAACGCCACATCCCGCTGACACGTTTCTGAATCCGTCTCATCGATCAGGTCTTCTCCTTCTTCCACAATCCCCGCCATGGCATGACACTTTTTCGCTTCCGCCTCTTCACCAATCATATCAAATACATCCTCCAGCCTTGTCACGTGATTTTCAGTTTCTATTAAATGGCTGTCTATCGCATCTTTCAACTGATTTGTAGTGGCTGCTTCACTGAGCTTCGGCAAGGTCTTTACCAGTTTCTTTTCTGCCCAGTAAATGTCTTTTAACTGGTCAATAAAGAATTCCTTCAGTTTGCTATCAAACGCCGTAGGCGCATTTACGGTTGTATTTTCCATAAAATTAGTTTTTCTAAGAGGGGAGAAAATAATGCCATAACCCCTGGCACGTAATTGTAGTCCACCTCAGAGAATTACTACCCCAAAAAGTAACAGATCGTAGGAATATAGCCCGGTTATACCCAATAATACGGGGCAAAACACCCAATTTACAGCTGGCACGATTCTTTCACTATATTAATCAGAAAGGAAGTTCAAAACCCGGGGTGGTTATAACAATTAAACCTGAGATAATACCCTTAGTACCTGCTCTGGATAATCCCAGCGAAGGAAAAAAAGAAGAACTTCCGACAAGGCCTTCGGTAATCCATACCGAAGGCTTTTTATTTTGCCTTAAATGTGCTTATTCCACCGCTCTCTTCCTTATTCTTTCCGGATCTATATATGGGGTATAATATGCACATAAATTTAACAGGATCATCATAGCCGAGAAGAAAAATAACCCCATAAACAACGCGATAAATAAATGCAAACAAACAATCGCACTCAGCCACCACATCCTTATCCTCCACACATTCATTCCAATACAATACCCCATTTCCAATATGATTGTTCCCCAACCTGCCAACAGGAAGAAAGGTGTATGCACCAGGAAATCCAGGCTAAACAAACTATAATAATTATGACTATGCAGGGTCTTCCACAACGCTTCTCCATTCCTCCATGTCCCACCAATTACCTTGTCAAACCCCGAAAAAAAATAGGCAATACATAAATGCGCCCGTAACAAAAGTAACCAGGGCTGATAAGAAGGCGCAATAATAAACCGTCTCAACCTGTTGTCCACCGAATAAATATACCCAACTGGAAAAATACAGCAATAGAACAACGCAATTGTTGTATACCCATCTACACCATACTCAAACAGGTGTATCGATTTTAATAACAACAATTGCAAAAACAAGGACAGGATTGCACTCACCCTTGTGAATAATCCAAGGATCAGGCATACTAACGCCAACGGATACGCAATTCTGCATATCATTAATAATGTCTCATATGGAATACCCACATAATGTTGCAGGCTGACAAGGGTAGGACTAAAATGGTCTGTTGCTGTATCCATTATATCCGGGTAGATATATCCCTTATAAGAATACAACATATCAAAATCCGGTTGTATCGCCAGAAAATGTAATAAAGCAAAACCTGCCATATTCACCCGGAAAAAGAACAACCATCCGGGATACGTCTTATTGCGCATGTGGAGTCAGACTATAGGTACCTGTCACTAACTTCGTCAGCTGATATGCTGGTGGTGTACCTGTGCGTACTGCCTGCAGCGTAGGGAACTGCAATACATTGTAACTTAACAATACCGTACTATCCACACAACCATGCTGCTGATACATAGTGACAGCAATATTTTTAAAGACAAGGTTATTATATTCTCCCAGCAACCCGCCGGGCAGACTATCATGTGCATCTGGTTTTATAAAATCATCCGTCAGTGCATTGGCCATTGAGAAGAAGCGTAATGTTGTTTCATACGATTTGAAATCGGCTGTCATAGGTGTACCACCACATTCGCCAATCAACATGCCGTTCGATCTTACATTGATGCCAAAGAAACCGTACCCCGTTTCAGCGCCGGTATACCGGCCGTAATAACGGATAGCCCTGGCTTCCACCAAAGGAGTCAGTTTTTGCACGATTACAGAGGTCTCCGGCGAATGATAAAATTCATGATATGCTTTGTAGGCACTGATACTATTGACAAGGATAATTAAAAGAAGATGCAGGGCCATCCAGGTGTATAAACTACCCAGGCGAAGTCTGCGAAAACCCTGATGTTGCCGGAGTTTGCGATAAACCTGGTGACTGCGGGGACCACCAAACCCACGGAATCCCTTATAACGGCCAAACCCACGGAATCTCTCCATCCTTCCAACTCCACCATTCCCAGGAAATCCCTCAATCGTCCTAACTCCATCATCCCCACTGAATCTCTCCATCCTTCCAACTCCACCATTCCCACGGAATCCCTCAATCGTCCTAACTTCATCATCCCCACGGAATCTCTCCATCCTTCCAACTCCACCATTCCCAGGAAATCCCTCAATCGTCCTAACTTCATCATCCCCACTGAATCCCTCCATCCTTCCAACTCCACCAAACAGCACGATGGCTGGCCGGTTATCAGCCAGCCATCGCCGCATCCACTTACTTAACCGCCGGTGCATAACGACTCATAATCTCGTTCGCCTTAATCACCTCTTCTGGCAGCGTCTTAATCTGCTTCCAGAAAATAAACTTCGTAGACACCCAATCCTTGTAAATTGAATTGTCCAGAATACCACCCATCCTCTTGTTCAGCGGATTATTCGATCCAATCGTAATCGCACCACGACCGAAATCCTTAATACCATAGTGCTCTGCCACAATACGTTTGATCTCTTCCTGGTCACTTACAGATACTCGCTTTGTAGCGACTTTCGAAACAGAATAAAGGTGCGTGCTTACGCGTTTTACGCCTGGTACCTGCTGAAATGAAAATGAGAGAAGTAACACCGCAGGGGCGCATAATGAAAGCAATAGAAGCTTTTTCATACTGTGAAATGTTTTGGGATTAATGTGAAGGCAAGATAGGGGTTTTGAATTATATAACAATCAGGTATTTATACCCGAAAAATGTCGGGAGCCGATACTTTCACCTTCGGCAAAAGTATCGGCTCTCGAATTTCTTCCTGCGGAAAGCCTTTAAATGCAATCAATGTAAACCCAATCCCAACCCAATCCAATCCAATCCAATCTATCACCTCTCGACCCGATTTATCCCAACTCAATCCAATCTATCACCTCTCAACCCGATCTATCCCAACCCAACCCAATCTATCACCTCTCAACCCGATCTATCCCAACCCAATCCCAATCTATCACCTCTCAACCCGATCTATCCCAACCCAACCCAATCCCAATCTATCACCTCTCAACCCAATCTATCCCTTTCCACCTAATCTCAATCTCACCCCACCCACACTACTCCATCCTCAAACTCCTCACCGGATTCATCATCGCCGCCCTAATCCCCTGAAAACTCACCGTCAGCACCGTAATCCCCATCGCTCCTCCAGCCGCCACCACAAATGCCCACCACGGCATATCCGTCCTATACGTATACCGCTGCAACCACGCCTGCATCCCTACATGCGCCAGCGGCATCGCTATCAAAAAAGAAATCGTCACCAGTATAATAAACTCCCTCGACAACATCCCCCATAAATCAAATACCGTTGCCCCCAATATCTTCCTGATCCCCAACTCCTTCGTCCTTTGTTCCGCCATAAACGACGCCATCCCAAACAACCCCAGACAAGATATAAATACCGCCAGCAAAGCAAATATCCCCGCCAGCTTGCCCACCCGCATCTCATCTTTAAACTTCGCCGCATACTCCGCATCCGCAAACTTATAATTCACCGGACTATCCGGATCATACTTCCTGCATACCGCCTCTATCAATTGTACTCCCTCCACCGGACTCACTTTCGGATTGATCCTGATATTGACATAATTATCCCTGAACCAATCCCTGATGTAAAATATAGTAGGAGAAACCGGCTCATATGGATTCAACATCACCATATCCTGCACCACTCCCAATATCTTTAACTGATGATCTCCCCACGTAATAAACTGCCCCACCGGATCCTTCAGACTCATATACTCCACCGCCCGCTGATTAATCACCACCCCATCCGAATCCGTTAACAACCCCGCATCAAAATCCCGCCCGTCTGTAAACTTCCAGCCCACTGTCTTCCCATAACCAAATGTCACACCTATATTCGCAAAATCTACCGTCATATTCGGATCCTTCCCCTGCCATCGCACCGAACTCGTATTATTATTCACCGTTGTCGTCGCACTCGTAGAAAACGCCACCTCATCGATCTTCCCTGTTGCCATCAACTCATGCCTGAACGCCTCAAAATGTTTCGCAATCGCATCCGTAATCGTAGGCACCGTCACCAGCCCCTCCTTATTATACCCCACCGGCCTGTTCCGCGCAAACTTTATCTGCTTAAACACCACGATGGTGCCAATTATCAATATGACGCTTACACTAAACTGCAACACCACCAATACCTTCCTCGGCATAGCCGCCAGCTTGCCCGCTTTATAAGCCCCTTTCAATACCTTCACCGGCTGAAAAGAAGATAAATAAAACGCCGGATAACTACCCGCTATCACCCCCGTCACCACTGTAAACGTCAATCCCCCCAGCCAGAACAACAGATTGCCCCAGGGCAATACAATATGCTTATCCGCCACCTCATTAAATGACGGCAATAACAATAACACAAACCCAATGGAAAGAATATATGCAATACCCGTTACAAACAACGACTCCGTAAAGAACTGCGCCACCAGCTGCTGCCGAAGGGAACCAATCGCCTTACGGATCCCCACTTCCTTCGCCCTCTTCTCACTCTTCGCCGTCGTCAGATTCATAAAATTGATACACGCCAGCAACAACACAAACACACCAATGATCCCAAACATCCACACATACTGCAATCGATCGCCCACAGCCACCCCGTTCTTAAACGTTGAATACAGGTGCCAGCGACTCATAGGATGTAGTAAAATAGTCGGCTCATATTGTTTGATAAATGCATCCCCCTCCTTCGACGTAATATGTGCAATCTTCCCGCTTACCTCCTCCATATCCGCATGATCCGCCAGCTGCACATACAACTGGAACGAATTATCTCCCCAGTCATTCTTTGACTTCGGTTTTACAAGATTTGGATTATTGACATAATTATCCCACGGCGCTATAAACGATATCCCACTAAAATCACTGTTGTACGGAAAATCCTCATACACCCCTGTCACCTTTAAACTCTCCTCATTGTCCAGCTTCACCAACTGTCCCATCGGGTTCGCATCCCCAAACAATGCCTTCGCTACCGTCTTGGACAATATCAAACTATGTGGATCAGTCAGCGCCTTCCTGTCACCCCGCAACATTTTTAAATCAAATAACTCCGGCACCGTTGCCTCCATATAATTCCCCCGCTGTAATAACTTCTTATCACCCACCGCCAGTATATGCCCCCAGTTCCATGAACTCAGCGCCATCCGCTTAAAATATTCCCCATAATGCTCCTTCAACGACGCCTGTAGCGGTATACTGATGGCCCTGCCCGTCTTTATCTCACCGTTGAACACCTGGCTCTTATACACCTGCGCAATCCGCTCATAATGCGCCGGAAAATGATCATAGGTGAACTCATCCCTGATCCATAATCCTATCAGCATCGCCACCGTCATCCCAACAGAGAGCCCAACAATATTGATAAAGGAATGTACCTTGTTCTTAAACAGATACCTGACTGCCATTTTTAAGTAGTTCCTGTGCATAGCTATGGGTTAAGTATTCCAGCAGGAGAGGAAAAACCCTGCCAGAAAGAAAATTACTCATTATCAGCAAATTATAAAACTGACTATGTCCGTTTTTAATACACCTGCTGTCCGCTAATGTTATATGTGAAAATGTTAACTTCGCATTAACTCATTTGCATTTTTGACAACCTTATCTTCGACCCAACTCCCTGTAAACATGGAAATATACATTAGAAAAATCGGAGAAACCGGCGTATGTGTAGAATTGCCTTCATTGTCTGCCATCCCCGTGGTGAAATTATGGAAAGAACGTATCGTCACAGATATGTTGCTCATGGCCTTCTCTAACAGACCCGCTACCCTCGTGAGCGTAGACCCCGCACCCGATGCTATCGGCTACGAATTTCCCTATCAACTGGTCGTTTCCAGCGGCAAAAGCTACCTCGTCAATAACATGGAAAACTGCGATTACCACGACCTGGTAAAAGCAGGCGAAAGCCCCGACATGAGCCTCGGATTACTAACTGTAGTAGCAGGTACCGGCAATTACCAGTGTAAAAACTATTTCCCCAAAACTGAAGAAGACCTGCAAACGGTAAAAGAGGAACTATTTCTCTGTAGCCCCGACGGTTATCGGCTATACTGGCTGAATGCAAATCGCACCTATCCCGACCTGCTCGAAGCCATCAATGAAATCGCTGACTTCTATGAATTAGTCACCGCTTCGTAGATGAATTATTTAGATATTATTTTTAATCATTAATAATTAAAATATGCCTGTTTAAACAACAGATTCAAATTTTTTTTATAATTTCGGGCTGTTTGTAAATACTGAACCTATTTCGTTAACCGCATTACCATATCAATTATTGAGCGAATGGCCTTATATACCCAAACCTCTGTATCAATAGGAGATGAACAATTCAAGCAATTTCATTCCCTTCACCTGAAGCAATCCATGACAGGGCATCACGCACTGGAAATTAAGATTGGATACGATTGGTTACTCAAGTCAGGGAAAGACCCCGTGTCTTCCGGACAATCTTTTTTAGGTAAAGAAGTACGCATGACCGTCGAAAGTATGGAAGTTACCGGCAATGGTACACCGCTCTCTTTCAATGGCGTCGTTACCGCTGTTACCTTCGGCAAAGAAAGCAATTCGATCAACGGCCACTGTACCGTCTATGCGTCCAGTCCAACGATCCTCCTCGATGGCAACCCACACATACAGTCTTTCGAAACTCAGAACCTGGCCAATATCGTCAACACCGTATTGAAGACCAGCAGCGCCTTCCCCGGCTCTCCTGAAGTCAATCCGGAGTACACCTCACAATTGAAATACATTGTGCAGTACAAAGAATCCGGCTACCAGTTTTTACACCGCCTATCACAACGCTTTGGTGAATGGTTTTTTTACAACGGTCAGCGTATCATCTTCGGCAAAAACACCCCGCAAAAAGTTACGCTCTATCATCAGGTAAACCTCGTAGAATACAACATTTCTCTCAGGGCCGTTCCTAACAACCAGTCACTGAAAGGGCAGGAGTACAGGAACTATTCCGATGTAGACTTCAATACGAATTCCATCTCCACCGGTAACCTGGACAACTACACGCAAAACGCAAAAACTGTCAGCGATAAACTCTATAACCGCGCCTTCACTTACAAGGTGCCACACGCCTTCAGCAGCAATGCCAAAGAAGAACTGGAAAACACCGGTAAGCGTCAGCAACAGGCCCAGATGGCCCAGATGGTGCGCATCAACGGGCGCAGTAAAAGCACTGCCCTGCGACTGGGCGATACCATCAGCATACAGGAAAATATCTACTCCACTGCCGATCATGGTGAATTCCTCCTCACTTCCCTGGAACACTTCTGCGATGGCAACGGTGAATACTACAACCTCTTCGAAGGCATCCCGGCCGCTACCGCCGTACCACCCATGGACATCGAAAATTATCCTTATTGCGAAGCACAAAGCGCTGTCGTAGTGGAAAACTTCGATCCCAAAGGCCTGGGCCGCGTACGCGTACGTTTCAACTGGCAGAACGGTATGACCCCCTGGGTCCGCATCATACAGCCTCACGGCGGCGGCGACAAAGGCTTCTACTTCCTGCCCGAAACAGGCGAAGAAGTATGGGTGGATTTCGAAGGCGGTAACCCCGAAGCTCCTTACATCACCGGTACACTGTATAACGGTGCCGGAAAAACGGAGTACGGCGATACTGACAATAACATCAAAGCTATCAGAACCCGCAGCGGCCACACCATTCGTCTCGATGATACGGCCGGACAGGAATTCATTACCATCAATGACAAAGGTGGTAACACCATCATCATGGATACCAACGGCCAGAATATCTCCATCTCCGCTCTCCAGAACATCCAGATAAACGCCCGTAATATCAGGATCATGGCCGTCGAAAGCGTCGACGTTACCGCAGGTACCTACCTCAGTAACAGCGCCGGTTACGACCTGACCGCCAGCGCAGGCATGAACATCATGCACAACGCCGGCGACAGCATGACCCAGTACTCTGTAAATGACTACAAACTGAGCGCGACCAACATTACCAAAATTGCCTCAGAGAACATGGACGTGCAGGCGAAAAGTATTGAGAAAACTGCCGAACAGGTAAAAGTGGACAGCTCCAAAGAAGAGATGACCATCAACTCAGGAAAGTCTGTCGCCATCAAGAGCGCAGAAAAATCCAAACTATTCTGATCCTCATCCTTAACTGAAGAACCATGGGAGATAACAGTACGGGAAGCCTCGTCATTGTCGCCAAAAACTATACTGAAAACGGTGAGAAGGTCCGCTGGAACAGCGCAGGTGAAACCAACCTGCAATCCGGCAAAAGGATCCAGCTACACGGTAAACAGGATGGCGTGTCCTTTCACAAAAATGACCCCGTTGTACTGAACGCCGGCACTACTATCAAAGTACTGAAAGTAGAAGGCCCCAAAAGCGTGGTCAACGGCAATACCTACGAATTTAAAGCCACCTCCTTCAGCGAACAGGTACCCGATAACCAACTCCGGCTGGTCGCCTGGGCCTACTCATTCGACGGCGGTAAAACCATCACTCATTTCAAAACCGGTACTACCCGCGTTGAGAAAGGTGTGGCCTATAAATCTATTACCGTCGATGGCAATACCGTCGATAAAGAAGTGAGCGTATATGCCTTTTTCCGCAAGCCGGATACAAAGGTGGTCGCTACGACAAAGATCATCTACCTGCCACTGGTAGTCGATGTATACCGCACCCCCGGCCTCAACGAAGACGGTACCGACATTGCCAACGATATGGCCTTCGGCAAAGGTGTGGCTAAACGTCCTGTGTATACAAAAGGAGAAGTGGATGCCTATAAGAACTCCTTTGTCAACGATGGCTTCGATGTAATAAAAGATGCAAAGTATGCCAACGCCGCCAGCAACGGTACTTACAGCGCTATCTACAATGAAAAGCAGATCCTGAACACCGGCTACCTCATGCAGCTGTCAAACGCTGCCAGCAATGATGATGCACTCTTCCTCGACTTCCGCATTATGGTCGAAACCATGGCCAGGGGTGACCTGAACGACAACATCAAAGCCATGATCAACA
>Ga0182005_1000424_pt1 | contig 22547 bp, 17 predicted proteins | sample Sormic07211103_1_FD_123021 | JGI IMG/M metagenome (GOLD analysis project Ga0182005, IMG submission 123021) | Rhizosphere microbial communities from Sorghum bicolor, Mead, Nebraska, USA - 072115-103_1 MetaG | ecosystem: Host-associated > Plants > Roots > Rhizosphere | place: USA: Nebraska...
GGAAGACTGGTACGCCAGCGTCGAGGCCGCCGCCGAAGAACTGCGCGGCCGGGTCGACCGCGTGTTCGTGGCCGGATTGTCGATGGGTGCGCTGCTTGCCTTGCGCCTTGCCGCGGTGCGTCCGGGCTGGATCGACGGCGTGGGCGTGTACGGCGCGACCTTCCGTTACGACGGGTGGTCGATCGGCTGGACGGGCCGGTTGTCGTTCCTGCTGCCGATCTTCAAGCGCCTCGGCATCGGCCGCGAACGCAGCTTCATCGAGCAGCCACCCTATGGCATCCGCGACGAGCGCCTGCGCGCCCAGGTGAGTGCGGCGATGTTCTCCGGCGACAGCGAGGCCGCGGGCTTGCCGGGCAACCCCTGGCACGCCCTCGCCGAAATGGTGAAGCTTTCGCGCGAAGTGCGCCGGCGCCTCCCCGACGTGGTGGCACCTTGCTTCATCGCCCACGCGGCGGACGACGACGTCGCCAGTGTCGCCAACGCCGATCTGGTGGCCCGGCGCGTACGCGGGCCGATCGAGATGCTGCTGCTCGCGGACAGTTACCACATGATCACGATCGACCGCGAACGGCGCACGTTGATCGAACGCACCGCCGATTTCTTCGGCCGCATCGCGCGCGACGCGCGCCCCGTGCGCATGGCGGCCTGATCGTGCACGGCCTCGTCCTCGCCCTGTGGCTGGCCAACGTGCTGCTCGATACCGGCGGCCAGCTGGCCTTCAAGGCCGCCGCCGGCGACGACCGCGCGGGCGATGGCCTCGCCCGTTGGCGCTACATGTTCGCGCGGCCCTGGATATGGGCCGGCATCGGTTGCTACGTGGCGGAGTTCGTCGTCTGGATCGCGTTCCTCTCGCTGGTGCCGTTGTCCGAGGGCGTCCTGCTGGGATCGATCAACATCGTCGCGATCATGATCGCCGGCCGCTTCCTGTTCGGCGAACGCCTGAGTCCCTTGCGCGTGACCGGCATCCTCCTGGTCGCCGCTGGCGTCGCCATCGTCGGAGCGGGCGCATGAAGCGCTTCTACGTCATCGGCTTCGCGCTGCTGCTGGCGTTCGACACGCTGAACCTGATCTGCTTCAAGCTGGCCGGCACACAAGCGTTGCCGGTGGCGATGGATGTCGCGTGGCTGCTGCGGGTGTTCTCGCATCCGTGGATCTACGGCGCGGTCGTCGGTTACATCGGCGCCTTCGTCACGTGGATGAGCCTGCTGAAGCACGCGCCGATCGGCCCCGCCTTCGCCGCGTCGCACCTGGAGGTGGTGAGCGTGATGCTGCTGTCCTGGTGGATGTTCTCCGAGCCGGTGACGGTGACGCAGGTCGCCGGCGCGCTGGCGATCGTCGCCGGCATCGTGTGCCTCGCCTTTGCCGAAAGCGGCGAGGAGGCGGCTGCCGATGCCGTTCCGGCCTGAGTACGAGGCACCACCGACGGCAGGCATGCCGTTGGGCCTGGGTGACTTCGGCGGTCCCGATCCCGCACCGCTGACCGCACTGGCCGCCGTGTGGCTCGGCGTCGAGGAAGTGCAACTGGAATGCTCGGGCACGGCCGCGCTCACGGTGGCCTTGACGGCCTTGGCCGAAGACGCGCCCACGCGACGCGAAGTGGCGATCCCCGCGTTCACCTGCCCGCTGGTCCCGCTCGCGATACGTCGCGCGGGATTGGTACCCCGCCTGGTCGACCTCACGCCGGGCCACTTCGATATGGACCCCCAGCGCCTTACCGACGCCTGCGGCCCGGCCACGCTGGCCGTGGTGCCGACCCATCTCGGTGGCCGCGTCGCCGACGTGGCGGCCGCGAATGCCATCGCCCATCGCGTCGGCGCCGTCACCATCGAGGACGCGGCGCAAGCGCTGGGTGCGCGCTGCGAAGGCGGCTTCGCCGGCACGCGCGGTGACGTCGGCTTCTACAGCCTGGCCGCCGGCAAGGGCCTGTCGATCTTCGAAGGCGGCCTGTTGGTGAGCCGCGACGAAACCTGGCATCCGCGCTTCCGGCGGGCGGCGACGCGCATCTCGCGCTGGCACCCCGGCTGGGAATTGCGCAGGTCGCTCGAACTGGCGGCGTACGCGTTGCTCTATCGGCCCCACGGATTGGGTTGGGCGTATGGACGCCCGCTGCGACGCGCATTGCGGCGTGGCGATCTGCTGGGCGCGGCGGGCGAACACTTCGCCGCCGATTTTCCATTGCATCCGGTCGGACGCTGGCGTCGTGCGGTCGGCGCACGAGCCTTCCATCGCCTGCCCGCCTTCATCGAGGCGACATCGCGGCAAGCGCGCTCGCGCCTGCCGCGGCTGGCCCTCATTCCCGGCGTGCATGTCTTTGCGGACGAAGGCGGTACCTGGCCCTACCTGATGCTGCGCCTGCCCGACCAGGCAACCCGCGACGCGGTGCTGAAGCGGCTATGGCCGTCACGGCACGGCGTATCGCGCATGTTCGTGCATGCGCTGCCGGACTATCGGTACCTGGGAATCATGCCGGGCGGCGAAGACGTTCCCCACGCCCGCGACTTCGCGGCGCGCACGCTGACCATCACGAACAGCCCATGGCTGGACGATGCGGCGTTCGAACATGTGTGCGCGGTGATCGAAGCGGTGATCGCTTCGCGCTGAGGCATCGCCGCTCAAGCGGCGATGGCGCGCCTCAGGCGCGTCCCTGCTCCACCAGCGTAAGCGCCACCTTGTCCCGCAAATACACGGGCAGCGCCAGTTCCGGCGCCACCGCCTCACCATCGCGGAAGCACCGCGCCGCCACTTCCGCCACATGCCTGGCCTGCGGATAGCGGGCGCCATCGGCCGAGCGGATGGGCGCCCGGATGCGCTCACGCAGGATCGCCTCGTACGTGGCCCAACCCGAACCCACGACATGCCACGCCGATGCCTCCGGCAACACCAGCGCCGCGGCCGTGTCGACACGCTCGCGATCGATCAGGGTGACGCTACCGTCGTCCTCGCGCCGCCACGCGGCGACATAGATCTCGCCCATCCGCGCGTCGATGACGGAAAGGATCGCGGCATCGTCCTCGGGGGCCTCGAGGGCCAGTGCCTGCAGCGAAGACACGGTGACGACGGGCACGTCCAGCGCCATCGCCATGCCCTGCGCCAGCGACACGCCAAGGCGAACGCCGGTGAACGCGCCCGGCCCACGGCCCACGGCGATGCCCTGCAACGCTTCGCGCTTCAACCCTGCCTCGGCGAGCAATCCATCGGCCATGGGCAGCACCAGTTCGGCGTGGCGACGGGGCGCGATCTCGCTGCGTTCGATCACCTCGTCGCCGTGGACGAGGGCGACCGAACAGGCTTCCGTTGAGGTTTCGATGGCGAGGAAGTTCATGGCGTATCCAGCGAGGGAGGGAGCGGCGCCGAGTAGGCGTACCAGTCGATCCGGCGGGTCAGGTACATCAGCAGCGCGATCACCGCGACGAGCACGACCGAACCGATCAGCAGCGCGTACTGTTCCGCTCCGATCAGGCCGTACAGTATGGCGTAAACCAGGGTAAGCACGCCGCCCAGGGCGAGGCCGGCGGCGCGGGCGCGCAGGGCCGCCATGGCGTAGCCACCCACGATCAGCACCACCGCCGCAGCCGCCACGGCGTACGCGGGGCCGAAGCCGATCTGTTCGGACAAGGCCAACAGGAGGACATAGAAGCTGGTCATCGCCGCGCCCACGAGCAGGTACTGCACGGGATGCAGGCGCAGTCCCTTCAGCACTTCGAACAGGAAGAAGGCGACGAAGGTGAGCGCGATGAAGAGCAAGCCATATTTGCCGGCGCGGTCGTTCTGCTGGTACACGCCACCCGGCTGGTAAAGCTTCACGCCGACGGCGGACGGTTCCAGACGCGCCGCCACGTCGGTGTTGGCCACGTCCCAATGCTGACCATACGCACGATTGAGATCGAGCACCTGCCACGTCGCGTCGAATCCTTGTGCGCCGACGCTCCGCTTGCCGGGCAGCAAGGCCCCGGTGAAGCTGGGATCGGGCCACGGCGAGCGGATGCGCAACGCGTTCGTGCGCGCCAGCGGCAAGGCGGAGAACGATTCGGTTCCGGCGATGCGCAGGGTGAGCGCGAAATCCAGCGGCGTGTTCCTCGCCGGATCGATCCGTACCGGCGTGGACAGCACCGTGTATGGCCCCATCCGCGCGGCCGACGAGGACAGGCGCGCGGCATGGCCGTCCACCGTGATCGAGGTGATGCCCTGCAAACCGCGCGTGTCGGCGATCAGCAGGCGCAGTTCCGCCTTGTCGGGGTACCAGGCCGCCCCGGTGTCGGTGGCGAAGCGACGCAGGTCCTCGGGCAGGACCCGGCCCCGGATGGTCACGTCGCCGGTATAGACGGGGACTTCGTACATGCCGACGCGCCGCCGGTCCACGGCCAGGTCGGCGACGGTGGTCTGCTCGTCGGCCAGCACGATCTCCGTGCCGTCGCGGACGCTCACCACCTTGCCGTCGCTGCCTTGCGTCTCGTACCGGGTCGGCACGGCCAGGACCAGGCCGCCGAGTGTCTGCGGCCCACCCCATCCTTCGGCGACGCGCGTGGACGCGGCATCGCGCATGGCCTGCCGTTCGCGCACGAGGCCATCGGCCTGGGACAGCGGTATGAGCATGATGAGCGCGAGCATGGCGATGCCCAGCACCTTGGCGGTGATCGATTGCATCCAGCGGAACATGGGCCTCTCCATCGTCGGTGGTGGGACGATCATCGAACGGCGAACGGCGCCGGGAAAGGTCGGTTTCTGTCCTGCACGTGGCGAACAAGGGCGAAATGCGGCCACAGGGTGGGAATGGTGGTCACGCGCCAGGTCGAATGAGAGTGTTCTCATGACAAGCGGCCTCTCCGGCGTGCAGGATCGGCCGATCACCCATGCAAGGACCGCACGATGCTTCCCGTCCAGCTAGCGATGCCCCTGGCCCTCCTCGTCGGAGCCGCCATCGCCGCCACGACCGGCCCCTCCCGAAGCGAAACCCCGCCCGCGGCCACGCAGGCATGGGCGGACGGACAACCGAAAATACGCACGCTGCGCATCTCGATCGAGCCTGGCGCCTCCCTGCCATGGCACAGGCATACCGTGCCGGAGGCGGGTTACCTGCTCGAAGGAGAACTGCACCTGGAAACACGGGAAGGAGCGGCGCGCGTGATACGGCCGGGTGACCCGATCAAGGGCGGTGCCGATGTCATGCGGGGTGGAACGGCCGGGCCGCGGGGAGCGACGGTGGTGGTGTTCTATGCGGATGCCAGCGGAGATCGGGCGGCCGCTTCGGGGGCTTGAAGAGCTCGCGGACAGGGTCCGCGATACCTTCGCTTTGTGGGAGCGGACCCTGTCCGCGATTCAATCCGCCGCGGCGTCCGATGCGAAGAATCCCACCACATCCGCCAACTCCCGCGTCCGCGGCATCGGCGGCAGGCTGGCCAGGAACAATCGTCCATAACCCTTCGTGCTCAGGCGCGGATCGCACAGCACCAGCACCCCACGGTCGTGCACGTCGCGAATCAACCGGCCGACGCCCTGCTTCAACGCGATCACCGCCGTGGGCACCTGCCATCCCATGAAGGGATTGATCCCCGCTTCCTCCAACGCCTCCAGCCGCGCCTGCAACACCGGATCGTCGGGCATCGCGAAAGGCAGCTTGTCGATCACCACCACGCTCAACGCCTCGCCCGCCACGTCGACGCCTTCCCAGAAACTCGCCGCGCCGAGCAATACGCCGCGTCCGCTCGCCCTGAATTCCTCCAGCAGGCGGTGCCGCGGCGCGCTGCCCTGCACGAACAGCGGCCACGGCACGCGGCCTTCCAGCAACCCCGCCGCGCGGCGCAGCGCGCGATGCGAGGTGAACAGCAGGAAGGCCCGTCCATCCGAGGCATCGAGGACGGGCCGGATGGCATCCACCACCCGGTCGGTGTAGTCGCGAGCGGCAGGATCGGGAAGGTTCGCCGGCAAATACGCCAGCGCCTGGCGCTGATAATCGAAGGGGCTTTCCACATGCAGCGTACGTGGATCTTCCAGCCCCAACTGGCGGGCGAAGTGACCGAAATCACCCGCGATCGACAAGGTCGCCGAGGTATGGATCCACGCCGCATCCGTGGACATGCGCATCGCGCGCAGCGGCGCGGCCAGGTCCAGCGGCGTGGCATGCAATGCGAATCCACGTGGCCAGGTTTCGTACCAGCGCACGTCGCTGGCGGAGTGCTCCTCCGCGATGCGGTCGAGGCGCAGGCTCAGCATCTGCGCCCGTTCGTGCACGTTCGCCAGTCCGCGCGAGCGCTCGCCGAGTGCCGCGAGCAAATCGGCCATGGCCGCCATCACGTCGCGCAGTTCGAGCAGCGTTCCATGCACGGCGGGATCGCGATCGAGCGCACCGAAGGGTCCGCGGGGCGGCAACGCATCCATCGCCAGGCGAAGGCGCTTCACGAGGTCCTGGATGGCCTCGACCGGCTCCAGCAACTGGCTGGTGGCGCCGGTGACGCCCTGCGCTTCCGCCAGCGCGTCCTGTCCAAGATCGACGAGTTGCCGCGCACTGACGCTCTGCGAAAAGAACTGGCCGGCAAGCTCCGGAATCTGGTGCGCCTCGTCGAGGATGAAGGCATCGGCACCCGGCAGGATCTCACCGAAGCCTTCCTGCTTGAGCGCGAGGTCGGCCATCAGCAGATGGTGGTTCACCACCACCACGTCCGCCTCCATGGCCTCGCGGCGCGCCTTCACGACGTGGCAATCCTCGAAGAACGGGCATTCGGAGCCGAGGCAGTTTTCCGGCGTGGACGTCACCCGCGGCCAGACGGCCGAGTCTTCCGGGATATCCACCATTTCCATGCGATCGCCCCGCCGCGTGCGGGCCGACCAGGCGCGGATGGCGGACAACTGGGAGACCAGCTGACGGTCGGGATTCCCCTCGCGCACCGCCTGGTCCAGGCGGTAAAGGCACAGGTAGTTGGCCCGCCCCTTGAGCAGGCTCACCCTGGCCCGGCTACCCAGCACCGCGTGCACGCGAGGCAGGTCGCGGAAGAACAGCTGGTCCTGCAAGGCCTTGGTGCCGGTGGAAACGATGACCTTGCGCCCCGACATCAGGGCAGGAACCAGGTAGGCGAAGGTCTTGCCGGTGCCGGTGCCCGCCTCGGCGATCAGGACGTCGCGCTCGGCGATGGCCCCGGCAACCGCCGAGGCCATGCGCTGCTGGGCCTCGCGCGGCGCGAAACCCGGTACTTCACGGGCGAAAGGGCCCTCCGCGCCGAGGATCGCGGCCACTTCGAGTTCAGTCATCCGCCAAGTATCGCCTACAATGGCAGTCTTTTTCGTCGTCCGAGAGCCCACGCATGGACAAGAGTTTCGAGCCCAGCCAGATCGAGTCGAAGTGGTACGCCCAGTGGGAGGCGAACGGCTATTTCAAGCCGTCCGGCAAGGGCACGCCCTACACGATCATGCTGCCGCCGCCCAATGTCACGGGCACGCTCCATATGGGCCACGCGTTCCAGCACACGATCATGGACACCCTGGTGCGCTACCACCGCATGCGCGGCTACGACACGCTGTGGCAGCTCGGCACCGACCACGCGGGCATCGCCACCGAGATGGTGGTCACCCGCCAGCTCAACGCGGAGGGTAAGCAGCGCTCGGATTTCGACCGTGAATCGTTCATCGCCCGCGTCTGGGAGTGGAAGGCCGAGTCCGGGGACACGATCGGCCGCCAGATGCGCCGCCTGGGCGTGTCGGGCGACTGGACGCGCGAGCGCTTCACCATGGACGAGGGCATGTCCGAGGCGGTGATCGAGACCTTCGTGCGGCTTTCCGAGGAAGGCCTGATCTATCGCGGGCAGAAGCTGGTCAACTGGGACCCGGTGCTGAAGACGGCGATCTCCGACCTCGAAGTGGTCAGCGAAGAAGAAGACGGTTCGCTCTGGTCGATCCGCTACCCGCTCGCCGACGGCTCGGGCGAACTCGTCGTCGCCACCACGCGCCCGGAAACCATGCTGGGCGACGTCGCCGTGGCCGTGCATCCGGAAGACGAACGCTATGCGCACCTGGTCGGGCGCATGCTCGCGCTGCCGCTGTCGAACCGGCAGATCCCGATCATCGCCGACGATTACGTCGAGAAGGACTTCGGTACCGGCTGCGTGAAGATCACGCCCGCGCACGACTTCAACGACTATGCCATCGGCCAGCGCCACAACCTGCCGATGATCAACATCCTCACCGACGATGCGAGGATCAACGACGCCGCGCCGGAAAAATACCGCGGCATGGATCGCTACGTCGCGCGGAAGGCCGTGCTCGCCGACCTGGAGGCCGAAGACCTCCTGGTGGAGACGAAGAAGCACAAGCTGCAGGTGCCGCGTGGCGATCGCAGCGGCCAGGTGATCGAGCCGTACCTCACCTGGCAGTGGTTCGTGAAAATGGACACGCTCGCCGCGCGCGGACTGGAACTGGTCGAACAAGGCCACGTGAAGTTCGTGCCCGAGAACTGGATCAGCACCTACCGCCACTGGCTGGCCAACATCCAGGACTGGTGCATCAGCCGCCAGCTGACCTGGGGCCATCGCATCCCGGCGTGGTACACCGACAACGGCGGCGTGATCGTCGCTCGGAACGAAGAAGAGGCTGCCGCCAGGGCCACCGCACAGGGTTATACCGGCGCGCTGCGCCGCGACGACGACGTGCTCGAAACATGGTTCTCGTCCGGCTTGTGGAGCCACTCCACGCTCGGCTGGCCGAACCCGCAGCGCCAGGCCGAGTTGGGCTTCGACCGCTACCTGCCGTCGAGCGTGCTGGTGACCGGCTTCGACATCATCTTCTTCTGGGTCGCGCGCATGATCATGCTCACCGACCACTTCACGGGCGAGGTCCCGTTCAAGGACGTCTACGTCACGGGCCTCATCCGCGACAAGGACGGCCAGAAGATGTCCAAGTCGAAGGGCAACGTGCTCGACCCGCTCGATCTCATCGACGGCATCACCCTCGACGAACTGCTCGCCAAGCGCACGCGTGGGCTGATGCAGCCGAAGATGGCCGAGAAGATCGAGAAGTCCACGCGCAAGGAATTCGCCGAAGGCATCCCCGCGTTCGGTGCCGACGCGCTGCGCTTCACCTTCGCCTCGCTCGCCACGCACGGCCGCGACATCAAGTTCGACCTGGAACGTTGCGGTGGCTACAAGGCCTTCGTCAACAAGCTGTGGAACGCGTCGCGCTTCGTGCTGATGAACCTCGGCGATGAAGCGATCTCGCCGACGAAGCCGTCGACCGAAGCCGAGCGCTGGATCCTCACCCGCCTGCGCGACACGCTGGCGACGGTGAAGGAACAACTCGCGCTCTATCGTTTCGACCTCGCCGCGCAGGCCTTGTACGAGTTCACCTGGAACGAGTTCTGCGACTGGTTCCTGGAACTGTCCAAGCCCGCCCTCAACAGTGGCGATGCCGCCGCCGTGGCGTCCACGCGATACACGCTCGTGCACGTGCTCGAGACGCTGCTGCGCGCGCTGCATCCGCTGATTCCCTTCGTCACCGAGGAAATCTGGCAACACGTGCGCCCGCTGCTTCGCATCGAAGGCGAGACGATCATGCTGCGGCCCTATCCGGAAGCCTCGGACGTGGAAGGCGACGATACGGCCACCGCCGAGATCGAATGGGTCAAGGACGTGCTCACCGGCGTCCGCCGCATCCGTGCGGAAATGAACATCGCCCCGGGCAAGACCATCCCGCTGCTGTTCGCCGATGGCAATGCGACGGATCGCGAGCGCGCGGCGAAGTTCGCGGCGCAGGTCGCCTTCCTGGGACGGGTCGAGTCGCCGGTGTGGGTGGCGGGTGAAGAACCCGCCGCGGCGGTCGCCGTGGTCGGCGGCATGCGGGTGCTGATCCCGCTGGAAGGATTGATCGACGTGGGCGCGGAGAAGACGCGTCTCGCCAAGGAAATCGCCCGCGTGGAAAGCGAGATCAAGAAGTGCGAAGCCAAGCTGGGCAACGCCAACTTCGTCGCCAATGCCCCGGTGGAAGTCGTCGAGCAGGAGCGCCAGCGCATCGCCGACTGGACCCGTCAGGCCGATGCGATGCGTGAGCAGGCGCGGAAGCTGGGCTGAGGGTATTGAGGGTATCGCCGGCAAAGCATCGCCGCTGAAGCGGCTCCCACACAGCATCGGGTAGACCGGTCAGGACTAAACCTTGTGGGAGTCCGGTTAGGAATAAACCTTGTGGGAGACCGGTTAGGAATAAACCTTGCGGGAGCCGACTTTGTCGGCGATCCCGCGGCAGCGGGCCAGGTCGCAACAACATGGTGGGAGCCGACTTCAGCTCACATATCGTGCTTGTTCACCTCGAATCCCGCCTTCTTGTACTCCGTCCAGCGCACACGCGATCCCTCGCGTTCGGCCGGATCGGCCGCGACCACTTCCAGCACCCGGTCGAAGCGGCCCTGCGCGCAGGTATCGCGCAGGTTGATCACCATCGGCCGGTCGGCGGTTTCCACGCCCGGCGGCACGATCAGCACCGCCGTGTTCGCGTCGTCATCGTCGCCCGCGAGCTGGTGCGGAATGTAGCTGTCCTCGTCGAACGACCACAGGTATTCGTCGACCGCCTCGGCCTGCTCGAAATCGCGGGTGAGGATCAGGGTCGACTGCTGGGCCGCGAACGCGCGCTTGGCGAGCTCGCAGACCAGCAACAGCGGGTCCTCGCGGAACCGCGGCTTGTCGATCAGGTAGAAATCGGCACGCGGCATCGGAGCGGAATCAACCGGCGGCGACGCGGTCGAGCAACCACTGGGTCAGGAGCGGCACGGGGCGGCCCGTGGCCATGCCCTTGCGACCCTCGTCCCAGGCGGTGCCGGCGATGTCCAGGTGCGCCCAGCGACGCCCTTCGGTGAATCGGGCGAGGAAGCAGCCGGCCGTGATCGCACCGGCGTACTTGCCGCCGATATTGGCCACGTCGGCGAAACCGGACTCGAGCTGGCTCTGGTAGTCGTCCCACAGCGGCAGCCGCCACGCGCGATCGAGCGTGGCCTCGCCTGCGGCGAGCAGTTCGGCGGAAAGCGCCTCGTCCTTGGTCATCAGGCCGCTGGCGTGCTTGCCCAGGGCGACGACGCAGGCGCCGGTCAGGGTGGCGGCATCGATGATGGTGTGCGGATCGAACCGCTTGCCGGTATAGGTGAGCGCGTCGCAGAGGATCAGCCGGCCCTCGGCATCGGTATTGAGCACCTCGATGGTGATTCCCGACAGGCTGGTCAGCACATCGCCCGGCCGATAAGCGGCGCCGTCCGGCATGTTTTCCACCGCCGGGACCACGCAGACCAGGTTCACCGGCAGCTTGAGCTTCACCGCGGCGACGAAGGCGCCGAGCACGCCGGCCGCGCCGCACATGTCGAACTTCATCTCCTCCATGCCCGGGCCGGGCTTGAGGCTGACGCCACCGGTGTCGAAGGTGATGCCCTTGCCGACGAAGGCATAGGGCTTTTCGCCCTCCTTGCCGCCGTTCCACTGCAGGATGACGAGGCGCGGCGCGTTCGCCGAGCCACGCGCCACGGCGAGCAGGGAGCCGAAGCCCTCGCGCTCCATGTCGGCGCGGTCGAGCGCCTCGAAGCTGACGCCCTCGTGGGCGTCGGCGAAGGCGCGCGCCTGGTCGGCGATGTAGTCGGGGTTGCAGATGTTCGGCGGCAGGTTGCCCAGTTCGCGGGCGTAGCGCACGCCCTCGGCGATGGCGCGGGCCTCGGCGAGCCCGGTTTCGCCCTCGGCGGGACCGACCAGGGTGACCGAGGCCAGTTCCGGCTGTGCCTTGTCGCGCGGCTTCAGCGTGGCGGTGTAGCGATAGGCGGCATGGTCGGTGACCAGGGCGGCGACGCGCAGGCGCCAGGCGGCATCGCGGCCGGGCACGTCGACCTCGGGCAGCCAGCTGACGGCTTCCGTGACCGGCAGGCGGCCGATCGCGCGGGCGGCTTCCTGGGTGACCCGCTGGTAGCGGGCGGCATCGAAGGACTTCTGCGCGCCCAAGCCCAGGATGAGCACACGGGCGGCGGCCACGCCCGCCGGCTGCAACAGGGTGACGACGTTGCCGACCTTCCCGGTGACGTCGCCGGCCTCGAGCAGGCGCTTGATGGCCCCGTTCGCGGCGGTGTCGATCCGCGCCGCGGCGCTGGTCAGGACACCATTCTCGTAGACGCCGACCACCGCCACCGGGGTAGCGGTCGACTCCGGAGCGTTGGAACCGAGGCTGAACTGAACCGTCATAGCTTACTGTCCTGCGAAAGCCCGCCGGGGGTCCGGACAGGCTAGACTTATGGTTTGCCGGCCGGGACTGACGCGGCACGAACCGCCAATTCTATCAAATGCTCAGCATCCTCGACCGTTATTTCCTGCGCGAACTTGCCTACGGGGTGCTCGCGACGGCCATCGTGCTGCTGGTGATCTTCGCCGGCGGCGCGTTCGCGACCGTGTTGCAGAAGGTGGCCAACGGCAGCATCCAGCCCAGCGTGATGTTCGAGGTGCTGGGCTTGCAGATGGTCGACCTGCTTTCCACCCTGCTGCCCATGTCGGCCTTCCTCGGCACCCTGATCGCCCTGGGCCGCATGTACCGCGAGAGCGAGATGCACGTGCTGGCCTCGTCGGGCATGGGCCCGCGCGGCATGCTCCGTCCGGTCACCCTGCTGGCCGTGCTCTCCACCATCGTGGTGGGCCTGGTCTCGCTCTGGCTGGGCCCGATGTCGGCACGCACGGCCGACCAGGTCATCGCCGCGGCGAACAAGTCGGTGATCGCCGCCGGGCTCGATGCCGGCCGTTTCACCGAGTTGCCCGGCAAGGGCGGCATCATCTTCGTCGACACCTTGAGCCGCGATGGCACCGTGCTGGGCAAGACCTTCCTGGCCACCGACCGCACGGACAGCGAGGGCCGTCCACAGGTCCGCGTGATCAGTGCGAAGCATGGGCGCATGTACCAGGAAAGCGATGGCCAGAACCGCTTCCTCGCCCTCTACGATGGCTGGCAGTTCGAGATCCCCCTGGCCGCCGACAACTGGCGGCGGATGAAATACGAACGCAACGACGCTTCGCTGTCGTCCATTTCCGACGATGACAGCGACACCGATCCGGCCCACGAATCGGCGACGACCGACCTGTTCAAGGACATCACGCCGGAGAACCTCGGTGAACTCGTCTCCCGCTTCGCCGCGCCGGTCAGCACCCTGGTGTTGATGATGATGGTGTTGCCGATGTCGCGGCAGGCACCCCGCGACGCCCGCTACGGGCGCCTGCTGATCGCCGTGCTGGCGTACTTCCTCTACGTGGTCTGGCAGTTGATCGCACGCGCGCAGATCATCAAGGGCCACCTGCACACCTCGGCGCCCATCTGGGTGTTGCACGCCATCGTGTTCGGCGTGGCGGCCTGGTATTTCTGGCGACAGAACAGCGCCCGGCGCGTCAAGGGAGCCCACTGATGGCCACGCTGACCGTCAAGCGCGCCGACCGGCTGATCGGCGCCAGCGTCCTCGGCACCCTGCTCCTCGTCTGGCTGGTGCTGACCGGTTTCGACGCGCTCACGCAGTTCGTGCGCCAGCTGGGAAATATCGGCAAGAACGGCTTCACGCTGTACGACGCCATCGCGTACATCATGCTCACGGTGCCGCGGCGCCTGTACCAGATGTTCAGCAACGCCGCGTTGATCGGTGGCCTTCTTGGCCTGGGTGGCCTCGCCGCCACGGGAGAACTGACCGCCTTGCGCGCGGCGGGGATGTCGAAGCTGCGCATCGCCGCCTCGGCGGCGGGCGTGATCGCCGTGCTCACCATCGGCGTCGTCATCATGGGCGAAACCGCCGGCCCCTACGGCGACCAGCATGCCCAGGCGATCCAGGTGCGCATGCGCTCGAGCAACCTGGGTTCCACCAGCAGCGGCCTGTGGGCGCGCGACGCCGGCAAGATCATCAACGCCAAGTCGGCCATCGCCACGCAGGACGGCGACCGCACCACGGTGAAGCTGGTCGACGTCCGCGTCTACACTTTCACGCCGGACGGCCAGGTGAGTGTGTTCTCGCACGGTGACAGCGCCATCCATGATGGCAACCGCTGGGTGATGACCAACGTGCGCACCACCACGCTCGACGCCCAAGGCACGCATTCCTCGCACGAGGACACGCAAACCTGGGCTTCGCGCCTGAACCCGCACGTACTCGAACAATCGGTGATCCACCCCGAATACCTCTCGATGGCCGACCTGCGCCGCAACATGCGCTATCTCGAGGCCAATGGGCAGAATCCCGGCGCCTACGCCGTGGCCTTCTGGGGACGCGCCCTGTTCGCGGTGAACACGCTCGTGCTGGTCCTGTGCGCCATGCCGTTCGCCTTCGGCTCGCTCCGTTCGGGCGGCCTGGGCAAACGCCTCTTCATCGGCATCATCCTCGCGATCGGCTGGTACTTCCTGCAAGGCGCCATGGTCAACTTCGGCACCGTGTACGGCATGCCACCGCTGCTGGCGAATCTTCTTCCGACCACCTTGCTGGTCGTGGGGGCGCTCGCGTACTTCAGGCGCTTCGGTTAACGCAGGTTTTCCGGTGGAGCTACACCGGTCGGCTCCCACCGGAGGGTCCTCACCGGAGTGAGAATCCTTCACTGCGTCGTGGCGGCCAATGCTTGGCAGGCACTCTCCAGCACCGCGTCCAAGTCGTCGCCCGTCATGGGTTTGCGCAACAAGGCGTCCATGCCGGCCTCGCGGATCGCCGCCAGTTCGTCGCCGGCGGAGCGCGCCGTGACGGCGATGATCGGCAAGCCATCCAGGTGTTCCATGCGGCGGACGAGGCGCGCCACCTGGAAGCCATCGACCACCGGCAGGTCCAGGTCGAGCAGCATCGCGTCGAAGCTGCCGCGCGAGAGTTCCGTCATGGCGGCAAGCCCGTCGGCGACCGCCGTGACCACATGGCCGCGCCTGCCCAGCAAGCCGGCGATCACCTCGCTGACGAGGGCGTCGTCCTCGACCAGGAGCAGCCGTTTCCCGGTGAGGGCGAACGAGGGGACGGGGCTGCCGGCATGACCCTCACACGTACACGCTTCGAACGGCAGTTGCACGACGAAGGAGCTGCCCCGCCCTGGCTCGCTGCTCACGCGGATGCTGCCGCCCATCAGGAGGCAGAGCTCGTGGCAGATCGCAAGGCCCAACCCGCATCCCTGGGCGCGCTGCGGTGACCCACCCTGCTCGAACCGGGAAAACACTCGTGAGCACAATGCCGCCGACATGCCCGGGCCGGTGTCGTTCACCGTCATGACGAGGGTTCCGCCATCGCGCGCCATGTGCAAGGACACTCCACCGCGCTCGGTGAATTTCACCGCGTTGTTCACGAGATTCTGAAGGATCTGGCGAAGGCGGATCGCATCGCCGCGGATGGCCTCCGGCACGCCGGCGTCGATCGCCGATGAGAGGACCAGGCCCTTCTCCCCCGCGCCGCCGGTAGCCAAGGCGACCACCTCGTCGCCGATGGCACGTAGCGAGACACAATCCGACTCGAGAACCAGGCGGCGCGATTCGATCCGGGTGATGTCCAGCGCATCGTTGACCAGCCGCAACAAGGTGGCTCCCGATCGGCGGACCGCCTCGACATAGCTTCGCTGGGTATCGTCGAGCGGGGTCCTCGCCATCAGTTCGGCCATCCCGAGCACGCCGGTCATCGGCGTACGGATCTCATGGCCGAGCGTCGCCATGAAATCGGTCTTTGCCGCGTTCGCTTCTTCGGCAAGGCGCTTCTGCTGTTCGGCAAGCTTGAGCCGCATGGCCTGGCGAACGCGCCGGCGCGTGCTGACGATGATGGCGAAGGCGACGCCACCCAGGGCGACCGCATAGGCGAGCCATGCCCACCAGCGAAACCAGGGCGGCGCGTCGACCGTGACCGTCAGCGGTTCGGGAAGCGATCCCTTCACGTCGTCACGCCCCGAGCCGGAGATCACCAGTCGATAGACGCCCGCGCGGAGCGGGCCGAAGTTGCGCTCGCCATCCTTGCCCGTGCGCAGCACCGTCGTACCGCCATCGTGCTCGAGCGTGAAAACAAGGTGGTTACGATCCGGATTGACGTAGGAAAGCGCACGCGCCCGCACGATCAGTTCACGATCGTTCCAGGCGAGGCGCAATGATCCATCGTCGACCGGCACGACCTGGCGAACGCCGCCACGAGATACCGTGGCGCCGAGCACGGCGATGGCGGGCGCCCGTACGTGGTCGCGCTGACGATCGGGCCGGAATCCCACGAGGCCGCCGAGGGTGGCGCCGTACATCGTGCCGTCATCGAGTAGCACCGTCGTCGCGTTGGTGAACTCGCCACTGGCCAACCCGTCGGCAAGCCCGAACGGACGAAAGTTGCCGCCGGCCGGATCGAAACGCCAGACCCCTGTGTGCCCGTACAGCCAGATGCGGCCAACGACGTCGCGACGCACGTTGAGGATATCCGACGAGGGGAATCCATCCGCGCCACCGACGTGGCGATCGCGTCGTGCTCGCCGGCCGTCCCAGCGGTAGTGTTCCAGTGCATCCGGGCGTACGACCCAGAAGCCGTCTTCCTCGGGTTCGAAGGCATTGATCCGGCCGGGCGCGACACCTTCGATGAAGCGCATCTCGCCCGAACCGCGGTCGAGCCGGGCGAGACCGGCCAGGCTGGACTGCCAGAGCTCACCACCGACGATCTCGATCTGGCGCGTGTCCGCCGCACCGCGCCGCGACTCGGCGAAGGGAACCGTGGTGGCCTGGGTGAACTTCGTATCGAGCGCGAAAAGGCCTTGGCCCAGCGAGGCGACATAGACGGTTCCGTCGTTACCCGCGACGATCGCCGTCACGGGCCGGTCGACGCTTCCCCGCAACAGTGGCTGCGCACGTCCTCGCCGTGCGAGCGACAGGCCGTCCACCGTCCCGATCAGAAGGCCGCGCGGTACCTCGAGCAACGATTGCACGCGTACCGGCTCGATATCGAATCCTTCATCGGTACGCCCCGTGGCGGGATTGAAGCGACGGATCCACCCGCGCAGGCCGCCGACCCACAGTTCCGTGTTTCCGTGCGCAGCGACGGCCGTGACCGCACGCCCGGGGAAACTGAAGCGGTCGGTGGCGACATGGGCGAAGCGGGTGAAGTCTTCCCACGCCGGCCCGAGGTAGGCCAGCCCACCATCGCTCAGCGCGAACCACAGGCCATGCTCACGGTCCTCCAGCATGCCGCGCACGGTGCGCCCGGGTAGTCCACCGGATGCGGTCCAGGAGCCTGGAACGGTGTGCAGTCGCCCGTAGCGATCGAGCATCGACAACCCATCCACGCCGGCGAGCCACAAGCTGCCGTGGCTGTCGACAAGGGAGGCATAGGCCGTCGATACCGGGAGGCGCCGGTCGCGGCGCAGCTGGCCGTCGTGGGCCAGGCGATAGAGCCCGCGTTCGGTCGCGAAGCGCAACTCGGCCGCATGGCCGTCGATCCGCAGCACGCGCGGATGGCTTCCGTCTTCGAAGGGCACCCGGTCGATCCGGCCGGACGCGTCGACGACATCCACGCCACCATCCGAGCCGATCCACACACGACCGTCGTCCGACGCATGGACGGCACGAATCGATGCCGACGATGGTCCGCCGGCACCCGCGTCGCGATGCTCGAAGGCGCTGCCGTCGGCCCGCATATGGGCCAGGCCACCACCGGTTCCGATCCAGATCGAACCGTCGCGCGCCTGCGCGATGGCGCGAACGTCGTTGTCGGCCAGGCTGTCGTGCCACTGCACGAAACCACCGTTCGCGGGGTCGTAGCGCCCGAGGCCCATTTCGGGTCCGCCGATCCAGAGTCGGTCGGTGGAATCCACCAGCAGGGCCACGACGCCACCGGTGGGCAACGGGTGGCTGAAGTCCGGGCCGATGCCCGGGGTGGTGAATTCGACGCCATCGAAACGGGAGAGGCCCACCGACGTACCCACCCAGACGAAACCGCGGGCGTCCTGGGCCACGGCCTGGACCTTGCTGCTGGGCAGGCCTTCGTGCAATCCGTAGCTACGGAACTGTGGTGTGGGGACCGGCGGCATGGTGGCCGCGTCGGTGGTGAGAGGGGCCGCGATCATGAGGATCGCGGCCACGAGGATCCATCTCGTGATGAGCGTGTGATGCATTACGCAGGTTCCCGGTACGAGCCCGATGATGGCATGCCGGTGGCGGCGGCAGAATGGGCGGACCCGGGCCGGGGACGTAGGTGCTCGCCTACTCGCTGCCCGTAGAATGGGGATATGTCCCGCCGACTCCGCCTCCTCGTCGCAACCATCGGCTTCGCCGCCGTTGTCTGGCTACTGCTGGCGGCACTCGACCGCGCCCTCGCGCTGGCCCAGCGTTTCATGGGGTTGCCCGAGGGTTTGCGCTGGGTGGTGGGCGGTCTTCTGGTCGTCCTGGCGGTCCTTGGCGCGGGCCTCGCCGCATGGTGGCTGCGCCCTCGCAAGCCACGCGCTCCCGTCCTCGCGCCGGACCGGGCGTCACTCGAGACGCGGATCGCCCGGCTGCGCGACACCGACGCCGGCGTTGAGGAACTTCGTAGTGAGCTGGACGAACTCGACCGTCGCCGCGAGAGCGCGCACGTCTATGTCGCGGTGTTCGGCGAGATATCCACGGGCAAGTCGACCCTGATCGCCGCGTTGATCCCGGGCGCTTCGCCGTCCAGCGACGTGCTCGGCGGCACCACGAGGGAGATCGCGCATTACGAGGGCGACACACCGGCGGGCGAGCGCTGGACGATCGCCGATGTGCCCGGTTCCGCCGAGGCGGACGGTGAATCGCGCGAACGCCTCGCCCGGCACGAAGCGCTGCGCGCGCACGCCGTGGTCTACGTCTGCGCCGGCGACCTCACCCGCACCCAGGCGGACGAATTGCGCTGGCTGGGCGACTTCGGCAAGCCATTGCTGCTCGCGGTGAACAAGGCCGACCAATGGGTGCCTGCCGAGCGCGAGCGCATCCTGGCCCGCGTTCGCGAACAGGCCGCCGGCATACCGGATGCCGTGGTCGCGATCAGTGCCGGTGGAGAGGAACGCTTCACACGGCGCCTGTCCGATGGCGGTACCGAGGACGTCACCCGGAGACGCGCCGCCGATGTGCAGCCACTGCTCGATGCGCTGCGCCGTCTCCTGGCACCGGGTGCGGCCGCGCTGGAGGCGCTGCGCGAAAACGCGGTACTCGCCGGCCTGCACCAACGGACGGCGGAACAGGAAGCCGCGCACCGCGCCGTGGAGTCGGAGCGCATCGTCCACCGTTACGCGCGGCGCGCCATCGTCGGCGCGATGGCCGCGGTCGCGCCGGGAAGCGACCTGGTCATCCAGGGCATCCTGGCCACGGGCATGGTTCGCGCCCTGGCCGACCTCCACGGTGTCCGCGTGACCGACGTCGAGATCGACAATCTCCTGCGCCAGGTTCGCATGACCTTGCGCACCGGGACCTCGGTGGTGCTCGCCGTGGCGGGTAACGCGATGAAGGCTTTCCCGGGCCTGGGCACGCTTGGCGGCGGTGTCTTGCACGCTTTCGCCTATGCGCTCATTTTCGACAGCTTCGGACGCGCCCTGGCGGCGACGCTCGCGGAGCGGCGCACGCTGGACCAGGCCGATGCGAGCGAGCGGATGCGCGAACTGCTCGCGGACGCCGGGACTTCCCGCCTGCGCCGCCTCGCCGAACTGACCGGCGAAGTCTTGCGGGATCGCTGAGTGAACGATCCGTTCGCCGCAACCGGGCTGACAAGGCCGCACGGCTCGGCCACACTCCTTCCATCGGCCGCCCGGCGGCCCCATGGCAGCAGGCTACCCCGCATGCGTCTCGCCCGTTTCATCCTGCCTTTCGCGCTGGCCGCCGCACCGCTCGCGGCCGACGCGGAAGCCGTCACGTATCGCATCGATCCGGTGCACAGCCAGGTCGTCTTCAATGTCGACCACAACGGCTTTTCACGATCGTTCGGCCGGTTGCGCATCACGAGCGGCACGATCGTTTTCGACCGCGACGACTGGTCGAAATCCTCCGTCGACGCGACCATCGACCTGACCTCCGTGGACATGGGCGACAAGGACTGGGACAAGGCGGTGCGCGGGTCCAGCCTGCTCGACGCCGATCGCGCCGCCACCGCGCGCTACACCAGCGAATCCGTGGAGAAACGAAACGACGACGAAGGCGTCGTGCATGGCAAGCTCACCCTGCGCGGCACGACCTTGCCGCTGGACATTCCGTTCCGCGTGAACCGCATCGGCAAGACGATCTACGGGCTGCACACCGTGGCCGGTTTCTCGGCCCAGGTCATTCTCGACCGCACCGCCTACGGCATGACCTCCAACCGCAACTCGATCGGTACCGGCGTATCGGTATGGCTGGAGATCGAGGGCATCCGCGGCGGTGAATCCGCCGACCAGAACAAGGAGACGAACCATGCCGCTGCGCAGTGATCATGCCCGCTGGAGCCCCGTCGCCAAGACCTTCCACTGGACGATGGCCTTGCTGATCCTGGGCAACGGCGCGTTCGCCTTCTGGATGGATGGCCTCAAGCCATCGCTGCACAAGATCAACATGTTCGCGCTGCACAAGTCGATCGGCTTGACGGTGCTCGCGCTGTTCCTGCTTCGCGTGCTCTGGCGCGCGATCGACCGCCGTCCGCACGACGAGCCCGCCCCCGCCTGGCAGAAGGTCGCCGCGCACACGGTGCACGGTTTCCTGTACCTCCTGATCGTCGCGATTCCCCTGACCGGCTGGGCGTACAATTCGGCGCACGGTTATCCGCTGCAGTACTTCAAGCAGTTCAACCTGCCGGCCTTGCTGGAGAAGAACGAAGCACTGTCCAACGCCCTCGGCGCGGTGCACGAATACCTGTTCTGGTTCCTGCTCCTCGTGCTCGTCGCCCACGTCGGTGGCGCGCTCAAGCACCACTTCGTCGACCGCGACGACACCCTCCGCCGCATGTTGCCGTTCGGCCGCGCGAAGCGGAACACCCCCACCCTCCCCGGAGATGCCCCATGAACCCGACGATCCGCCGCCTGTCCACGCTCGGCCTCGCCCTGGCCCTGCCTTTCGCCGCTTCCGCCGCGGACTACAAGGTCGGCCCCGGCAGCACGCTCGGCTTCAGTGGCAAGTTCCAGGGCCAGCAGTTCGACGGCAGCTTCGGCAAGTTCGACGCCGCGATCAGTTACGACCCGGCGAACCTCGCCGCGTCGAAGTTCGACGTGAACGTCGACGTCGCCACCGCCAAGACCGGCGATAACGACCGCGATGGCGCATTGCCCGGCAGCGACTTCTTCGATGCATCGAAATTCCCGAAGGCGCACTACGTCACCACGGGCTTCAGCAAGGATGCCAAGGGCAACGTCGTCGCCAACGGCAACCTCACCTTGCACGGCGTCACCAAGCCGGTGGCGTTGAAGGTCGCTTTTTCGCCGAACGCCGGCGGCGCGCGGCTGTCGGTCACGGGCACGGTGAACCGCCTCGATTTCGGTGTCGGCAGCGGCGACTACAAGGACACGACGACCATCGCCAACGAGGTGCTGGTCAACGGCTCGCTGAACCTGCTGCCGAAGTAAGCGGCCCATGACGGGCTGGCGCGAACGCCTGCGGGACATCGCCGGCCGCTTCCGCAGGGGCGGCGTCACGGCGGCGCCTGCCGCGGACGAACGGGGCGGCGCGGTGGCCGCCAGCCTTCGCGGCCTGCTCGAGGACCCCTCGATACCGTCCAACGTCCGCGAGGCGATGGCCGCCGACTTCCAGCGCGTCGAGCGCATGCTCGACCGCCTGGAGAACGAGGAATTGCACGTGGCCGTCTTCGGCCGCGTATCCGCGGGCAAATCGGCGCTGGGCAATGCCTTGCTCGGTCGCGACGCCTTCGAGGTGGGCGTGCTCCACGGCACCACCACCGAGGCCGACGCGGCGCGCCTGGACGAGGCGGCCAGCGCGGGCCTGGTGCTGATCGATACGCCGGGAATCAACGAACTCGGCGGTGAGGCACGCGAGAAACTCGCTTTCGAGGTCGCCGAGGTGAGCGACCTGATCGTCTTCGTCGCCGACGGCGACCTCACCCGCGAGGAGCGTGACGCGCTACGCACGCTGGCCTCCACGCGCCGCCCGCTGCTGGTCGCGCTCAACAAGGCCGACCGCTACAGCGACGAGGAACGCGAAGGCCTGCTCGAACGGCTTCGCCAGCATGCCGCGAACCTGGTCCGGCGAGAGGATGTCATCGCCGTGGCGGCACGGCCGGCCCCACGCGATATCGTGGAAGTGGATGCCACGGGCCAGGAGCGCCATCTCAGCGAGCCTCGCGCCGCCGACGTGGCGGCGTTGAAGGCGCGCCTGCTCGCCATCGCCGAACGCGAAGGCAAGACGTTGTCGGCGATCAACGCGGGCCTGTTCGCCGGCCGGCTGACCGACCAGGTCAGCGAGCGTATCGCCGCGACCCGTCGCGACGTCGCCTCCGGTGTCATCCGCCAATACTGCATCGCCAAGGCCGTCGCCGTGGCGTTGAATCCCGTGCCGGTGGCCGACTTGTTGCTCGCCGGCGGGTTGGATGCGGCGATGGTCGTGCAACTCGGGCGCGTCTATGGGCTGCCCCTGACCCGAAGCGAATCGGGGCGGCTGGTCGTCGTCATCACCACCCA
>Ga0182005_1000426_pt1 | contig 22438 bp, 20 predicted proteins | sample Sormic07211103_1_FD_123021 | JGI IMG/M metagenome (GOLD analysis project Ga0182005, IMG submission 123021) | Rhizosphere microbial communities from Sorghum bicolor, Mead, Nebraska, USA - 072115-103_1 MetaG | ecosystem: Host-associated > Plants > Roots > Rhizosphere | place: USA: Nebraska...
TGTAAGAGCGAGAAAGGCATCCCGGTTATGACACCGCGAACTACCACCACAATCTGTGAGCGACGCTAGTCGAGGCCTTTTTCTACCTGCATGATGAAAAAAGCGCGGCTGGTCCGCGTTTTTTTTCGTCCGCGTTTTTGTAAAGCACACGTTAATTTCATTCAATCCGGCGTCGTCCCGAGTGACCGCCGATATGGGGCTCAAAATGATAGCAGTCAAACTTCCCGATGGTTCACAGCGTCAATTCGATGCGCCGCTGACTGTGGCGCAGGTCGCCGCCAGCATCGGCGCCGGCCTGGCCAAGGCGGCGCTGGCCGGCAAGGTCGACGGCAAGCTGGTGGATACCTCGTTCCTGATAGAGCGCGATGTCGAGCTGGCCATCGTCACCGACAAGGATGCCGACGGACTGGAAGTGATCCGCCATTCGACCGCCCACTTGCTGGCATATGCGGTAAAGGAGCTGTTTCCCGACGCGCAGGTGACTATCGGCCCGGTGATCGAAAACGGCTTCTACTACGATTTTGCCTACAAGCGTCCGTTCACTCCAGAAGACTTGCAGGAGATTGAAAAGAAGATGGCGGAGCTGGCCAAGAAGGACGAGCCGGTGACGCGCAAGGTAGTGGCGCGCGACGAAGCCATTGCCTATTTCGAATCGATAGGCGAGGCTTACAAGGCCGAGTTGATCGGTTCAATTCCCCAGGACCAGGAAGTCTCCTTGTATACAGAAGGCAAGTTCACCGACTTGTGCCGTGGCCCGCACGTGCCGTCGACCGGCAAATTGAAGGTGTTCAAGCTGATGAAGCTGGCCGGCGCGTACTGGCGCGGCGATGCGAAAAATGAAATGTTGCAGCGTGTGTACGGCACCGCCTGGACCAAGAAGGATGAGCAGGAAGCCTACCTGCACATGCTGGAAGAGGCGGAAAAGCGCGACCACCGCAAGCTGGGGCGCGCGCTCGACCTGTTCCATTTCCAGGATGAGGCGCCGGGCCTGATTTTCTGGCATCCGAAGGGCTGGACTATCTGGCAGCAGGTTGAGCAGTTCATGCGCCGTGTTTACCAGGATAACGGCTACCAGGAAGTCAAGGCGCCGCAAATCCTGGACCGCACTTTGTGGGAAAAGACCGGCCACTGGGATAACTACCGCGACAACATGTTCACTACCGAGTCGGAAAGCCGCAGTTATGCGCTGAAGCCGATGAACTGCCCCGGCCATATCCAGATTTTCAATTCCGGCCTGCATAGCTACCGCGACCTGCCGCTGCGCTACGGCGAATTCGGCCAGTGCCACCGCAACGAGCCGTCCGGCGCCTTGCACGGCATGATGCGGGTGCGCGGCTTTACCCAGGATGACGGCCATATTTTCTGTACCGAAGAGCAGGTGCAGGAAGAGGTGGCGGCCTTCGACAAGGTGGTGCGCCAGGTGTACACCGATTTCGGTTTTACCGAAGTAGCGGTGAAGCTGGCTTTGCGCCCTGAAAAGCGGGTCGGCGAAGATGTGGTCTGGGACAAGGCGGAAAGCGCCTTGCGCGAAGCGATCCGGGCTTCCGGCACGGAATGGGAGGAATTGCCGGGCGAAGGCGCGTTCTACGGCCCGAAAATCGAATACCACCTGAAAGACTCGATCGGCCGCTCCTGGCAGTGCGGCACCATGCAGGTCGACTTTTCGATGCCGGGCCGGCTCGGTTCGGAATATGTCACGGAAGACAACGGCCGCAAGGTGCCCGTCATGCTGCATAGGGCGATTGTCGGTTCGCTCGAGCGTTTTATCGGGATACTGATCGAAAATCACGCCGGTGCGATGCCCTTGTGGCTTGCTCCTGTGCAAGTTGTTGTTTTGAATATCTCGGATGCACAGTCGGAATATGTTAAAAATGTTGCACAAACGCTGAAAAAACAAGGGTTTAGAGTAGAGACCGATTTGCGTAATGAGAAGATTACCTATAAAATACGGCAGCATTCTTTGCAGAAGCCGCCTTATATACTGGTTGTCGGTGATAAAGAGCGGGATGCAAACACAGTGGCCGTGCGAGCGCGGGGCAATGTCGATCTGGGTGTGATGCCTATCGACGTACTGGTGGAGCGCCTCAAGAACGAGGTTGAAACCAAAGCCTGAACGGGGCGACCCGAAGCGCAAGAGCACGGCTTAATTATTTGATTTTTAAAGGAAACTGCAATAGCTACGGACAAGTCACATCGCATCAACGGCGAAATTACTGCGCCAGAATTGCGCTTATCCGGTGTCGAGAACGAAGCACTCGGTATCGTCAGTCTGGCTGAGGCCTTCCGCCTGGCGGAAGAGGCGAACGTTGATCTGGTGGAAATCGCACCGACCGCGCAGCCGCCAGTAGCCCGTTTGATGGACTACGGCAAGTTCAAGTACCAGGAGCAGAAGAAGGCGCACGAAGCCAAGTTGAAGCAGAAGGTGATCCTGGTCAAGGAAGTCAAGTTCCGCCCAGGCACCGATGATGGGGATTACAACATCAAGCTGCGCAATTTGACCCGCTTCCTGGATGAAGACGGCGACAAGGTCAAGATCACGCTGCGTTTCCGCGGCCGTGAAATGGCTCACCAGGATATCGGCGTACGCATGCTGGAACGTCTGAAGCAAGACCTGGAGCCGTACGGACAGGTCGAGCAGTGGCCGAAGATGGAAGGGCGCCAGATGATCATGATCATTGGCCCCAAGAAGAAAAAGTAATTCCATTTTAGGCGACTTGAATGAGCAATCATCCAGGTCGCCCAAAAGCAGCAGGCCGGATTCTGCTGCGAAATCCAGTTGCGGTCATTGGTGCAGCTGGGTTTAAACAAGTGAGAGCAGGCATCCAAGCGTAACGTTATGTTGCCACCTGCAATCATGTTAAAAAAGGAGCTGTCCCTAGAGGACAGATAGTGTCATGCCAAAAATGAAGACGAAGAGCAGCGCCAAAAAGCGCTTTCGTGTGCGTCCGGGTGGAACCGTTAAACGCGGTCAAGCGTTCAAGCGCCACATCCTGACCAAGAAAACCACCAAAAACAAACGTCAATTGCGCGGTTCCGTTGGGGTCAATGACCACAACATGGTATCCGTTTCGCGCATGTTGCCGAACGCTTAACCTCATACTAAGGAGTTATTATGCCTAGAGTAAAACGTGGGGTTACAGCTCGTGCCCGTCATAAAAAAATCTTGGTGCAAGCCAAGGGTTACCGCGGTCGCCGCAGTAAAGTCTATCGCGTAGCCAAGCAAGCGGTTATGCGCGCTGGTCAATACGCATACCGTGACCGCCGCAACAAGAAGCGCGTATTCCGTGCATTGTGGATCGCCCGTATCAACGCCGCTTCGCGTGAGCATGGCGTTACCTACAGCGTATTCATGAACGGTCTGAAGCGTGCTTCGATCGAACTGGACCGTAAGGTTCTGGCTGATATGGCAGTGATGGACAAGCCAGCGTTTGCTGCGATTGTCAATCAAGTCAAGGCCAACATCGCTGCGTAACTTGTTTGCATAACGTATTGCGTAGTTTTGCCACTGCCGCGTAGTTCAGCGGCTAGGCAATCCCGAGCGGGGCAGAGGTCAACACCTTGTGCCCCGTTTGTGTTTTTAACCGCTGGTTTTTTGACGCTGTTTTTTACGCTGTTTTTTAATTTGTCAGCGTATTTCGGTTTCATTGGAGCAGGAAAACTGCATGAATTCCCTAGAACAATTAGTAACGCAAGCCCAAGCTGATTTCACCGCCGCCGCCGATGCCGCCGCGCTGGAAAACGCCAAGGCCAAGTATCTTGGCAAGACCGGCCAGATCACCGAGCAGATGAAGGGGCTGGGCAAGCTGGCGCCGGATGAGCGCAAGGTCCAGGGCGCGGTCATCAACAACGCCAAGGAGCAGATCGAAGCCGCGCTGAATGCGCGCCGTGATGCACTGGCCAACGCGCAGATGCAAGAGCGTCTGAATGCGGAAGCGATCGATGTCACCTTGCCCGGCCGCGGCCGCGGTGTCGGCGGCATCCATCCTGTGATGCGCTCGTGGCAGCGTATCGAAGAGATTTTCCGTTCTATCGGTTTCGACGTGGCCGACGGCCCCGAGATCGAAACCGACTGGACCAACTTTACCGCGTTGAACAGCCCGGAAAACCACCCGGCGCGTTCGATGCAGGACACCTTCTACATCGACGGCAAGGACAGCGAAGGCAAGCAGCTGCTGCTGCGCACCCATACCAGCCCGATGCAGGTGCGTTATGCGCGCATGAACAAGCCGCCGATCAAGGTGATTGCGCCGGGCCGTACTTACCGGGTCGACAGCGACGCTACCCATTCGCCGATGTTCCACCAGGTCGAAGGCCTGTGGATCGCCGAGGACATCAGCTTCGCCGACCTCAAGGGCGTGTACCTGAATTTCGTCAGGGCCTTCTTTGAAACCGACGACCTGCAGGTGCGTTTCCGCCCGTCGTACTTCCCGTTCACCGAACCATCGGCCGAGATCGACATTGCCTTCGGCAGCGGTCCGCTGAAAGGACGCTGGCTGGAAGTGTCCGGCGCCGGCCAGGTACACCCGAACGTGGTGCGCAACATGGGGCTGGATCCTGAGCAGTTCATCGGTTTTGCGTTCGGCTCCGGCATCGAGCGCCTGACCATGCTGCGTTATGGCATCAACGATCTGCGCCTGTTTTACGAAGGCGACCTGCGTTTCCTGAAACAATTTAATTAAACTGGCTTCTGAAACGAGCCCATCGCCGAAGACGCCCGGGTTGTCTAGCCATCGTGCTCCGATGCCCCAGCGTTCCTTGCTTCTGTGACTAAAGGTTTTTGAAGGTTTTACCTATGCAATTCTCTGAAAGCTGGCTGCGTTCCATGGTCGATCCGAAGATGACTTCGGACGAATTGTCCCATCTGCTGACCATGTCCGGTCTCGAAGTGGAAGAGGTCGAGCCGGTTGCGCCGCCCTTTACCAATATCGTGGTCGGCCTGGTGGTCGAGACCGCCAAGCATCCGAACGCTGATCGCCTCAATGTCTGCCAGGTCGATGTCGGCACCGGCGCCATGCTCAATATCGTATGCGGTGCGCCGAATGTGCGCCCTGGCCTCAAGGTGCCTTGCGCGTTGGTCGGCGCAATCTTGCCGCCGGGCGCGGATGGCAAGCCGTTCGAGATCAAGCTCGGGCAGTTGCGCGGCGTCGAATCGCAGGGCATGTTGTGCTCGGCGCGTGAACTGAAACTGTCGGAAGACCATGGCGGCTTGCTGGAATTGCCGGAAGATGCGCCGGTCGGCAAGAATTTCCGCGACTATTTCGAGCTGAACGACCTGAAGTTCACGATCAAGCTGACGCCGAACAAGGCCGATTGCCTGTCGGTGCTGGGTGTGGCGCGCGAAGTGTCGGCGCTCACCGGTACGCCGCTGAAGCAGCCGGTATTCAAGGCTGTCAGCGCCAACATCGCTGAAACGCTGCCGGTCAAGATTTCGGCGCCGGACCTGTGCGGCCGTTTTTCCGGCCGCGTGATCCGCGGCCTGAACGCCAAGGCGGCGACGCCGCGCTGGATGAAGCAGCGCCTGGAGCGCAGCGGCCAGCGTCCGATTTCTGCTTTGGTCGACATCTCCAACTATGTCATGCTGGAGCTGGGACGTCCTACCCACGTCTTCGACCTGGACAAGATCCACGGCGGCCTCGATGTCCGCTGGGGCAAGGCTGGCGAATCGCTCAAGCTGTTGAACGGCAATACGGTCAGCGTCGACGACTGGATCGGCGTGATCGCCGACGACCGGCAGATCGAATCGCTGGCCGGCATCATGGGCGGCGACGCTACCGCGGTGTCGCTGGAAACGCAAAACATCTACCTGGAAGCCGCATTCTGGTGGCCGCAGGCGATACAAGGCCGTGCCCGCCGGTTCAACTTCTCGACCGATGCCGGCCATCGCTTCGAGCGCGGCGTCGATTTTGCGACCACGGTTGAGCACATCGAACGCATCGCTGCCTTGCTGATCGACATTTGCGGTACGCCCCAGACCCAGGTCGGCCCGGTCGACGATCAAAGCGTCAACCTGCCGAAACGCGATCCGGTCAAGGTGCGCACGGCGCGCGCCATCAAGGTCATCGGCGTGCCTTTGTCGGATAGCCAGATCGCCGACATCTTTACCCGCCTGGGCCTGGCGTTCACGCAAGAGAACGGCGCGTTTTCGGTGACGCCGCCGTCGTACCGTTTCGATATCGAGATCGAGGAAGACCTGATCGAAGAAATCGCCCGCGTCTACGGCTTTGAAAATATCCCGGCCTTGCCGCCGGTGGCGCCGAACGCGATGTACATCGCGCCGGAGAACCAGCGCTCGCTGTTTACGATCCGGCGCCAGCTGGCTGACCTGGATTACCAGGAAGTGATCAATTTCAGTTTTGTCGAAGAAGCCTGGGAAGCCGACTTTGCCGGCAACCTGGAGCCGATCAAGCTGCTCAATCCGATCGCCAGCCAGATGAGCGTGATGCGTTCGTCGCTGATCGCCAGCCTGGTGGCCAACGTCAAATACAACCTGAACCGCAAGTTGAACCGAGTCCGGATTTTTGAAACGGGCGCTGTATATTCGCGTAACCAGGAAGTCCAGAACGGGCCGCTGGCAGTCGCCGGTTTTGAACAGCCGAAGCGGGTCGCCGGCCTGGCCTATGGTCCGCAAGCAGATGAGCAGTGGGGGCAAGCCAGCCGCACCGTCGATTTCTTCGACGTCAAGGCGGACCTGGAAGCCTTGTTTGCGCCCGCAACTTTGCGTTTTGCCAAACTGGCGCATCCCGCTTTGCATCCTGGCCGTTCGGCGCAGGTGCTGCTGGGCGACGTCGCGGTAGGCTTTATCGGCGAGCTGCATCCGCGTCTGCAGCAGAAGCACGAGTTGCCGCTGGCCCCGGTTCTGTTCGAAGTCGACGCCTTGGCGTTGCAGCAACGGCAAGTGCCAGCGTATGCCGAGATTTCGAAATTCCCGGCGGTGGTGCGCGATCTTGCGGTGGTGGTTAAGCAAGCCGTTTATGCGCAGGATTTACTGGATGTTTTTGCTGCTGAGCAGCAAGGGAATCCAGCCTGCCGGATTCTGCAAGCCATTGTTTTATTTGATGAATATCACGGCAAAGGACTGGAAAATGACGAAAAAAGTCTTGCTTTCCGTTTTACCTTGCAAGATACTGAAAACACCCTTCAAGATGACACTGTAGAAGCCGCCATGTCGGCTTTGATCGCTGCTGTCAGCAAGGTGCCAACAGCAAGATTGCGCGCCTGATCTGTAATTGAATGGCTTTAATGATATCTAAACCTGCAGCAAATACCGGTGCGCTCGACACACAGCGGAGCCGGCTGCAGCAATCCCAAAAAGACGGGGGCGTAACAACAGAATGAACAATATGCAGACAGTAGAATTTGAATCCGTTCTGGACGCCGATCTGAACCGGGCGATGCGCGAAGCGCAAGCCCGTTCGCAGGCAGAAAAGAATTTGCCGACATTGACCAAGGCGGAACTGGCTGAACTTTTGTTTGAACAGGTAGGCCTCAACAAGCGTGAAGCCAAGGACATGGTTGAAACGTTTTTCGATGAAATCCGGGATGCGCTGGAACGCGGCGAGTCTGTGAAATTGTCCGGTTTCGGCAATTTCCAGTTGCGCGACAAGCCGCAGCGTCCGGGCCGCAATCCGAAGACCGGGGAAGAGATTCCCATCACTGCGCGCCGCGTGGTCACTTTCCACGCAAGCCAGAAACTCAAGGGCATGGTTGAAGCCGCAAGCCTGCAACCGATCCAGCCTATCCAACAGTTTGCCGCCGCTCTCCCAGCTAATTCATGAACGATCGCATTGGTAAGTCCGAGCTTGTCGTATTGCCGCCGATTCCGGCCAAGCGTTATTTCACCATAGGCGAAGTCAGCGACCTGTGCGGCGTCAAGCCGCATGTGCTGCGCTACTGGGAACAGGAATTCACCCAGCTCAAGCCGGTCAAGCGGCGCGGCAATCGCCGTTATTACCAGCATCATGAAGTGCTGCTGATCCGCCGCATCCGTGAATTATTGTATGAACATGGCTTTACCATCAGCGGCGCCCGCAACAAGCTTGACGGCCGCCTGGGTGGTGCCGCCGAAGCCGAGCTTGCCGAGGCCAGGCAAAACGAAGTCAACCTGACAGAAGTGCGGCAGGAACTGGAACAGATACTCGATTTGCTGGTACCCAAGGTAGAGCAAGCCGCTCAGTAAATATTGAATCAACGAGGGAGAGCAATCTCCCTTTTTTGTATTTGGAATAATTACACTTATGCTCAGCGATCCGCGTTTTCCCAATCTCTTCATCCTCAACCATCCGCTGATCCAGCACAAGCTGACGCATATGCGGAGCAAGGAAACATCAACCCGCACGTTCCGCCAGCTGCTGCGTGAAATCACGCTGCTGATGGGTTATGAAATCACGCGCGACTTGCCGCTGACCACGCAGCAGATCGAAACGCCGATGCAAAGCATGGAAGCGCCGGTGATTGCCGGCCGCAAGCTGGCGGTGGTGCCGGTGCTGCGGGCCGGGATCGGCATGAGCGACGGCTTGCTGGACCTGGTGCCGTCGGCGCGGGTCGGCCATATCGGCGTGTATCGCGATCCCGATACGCATCAGCCGGTTGAATACCTGGTGCGTTTGCCGGACCTGGCGGAGCGGATCTTTATCGTGTGCGATCCCATGGTGGCGACCGGTAACTCGGCAGTGCACGCGGTCGATGTCCTGAAAAAACGCGGCGTCGGCGACGACCAGATCATTTTCCTGGCGCTGGTGGCCGCGCCTGAAGGCGTACAGGTATTCCAGGACGCGCATCCCGGAGTCAAGCTGTACGTAGCCAGCCTCGATTCGCATCTCGACGCGCATGCCTACATCGTGCCCGGACTAGGCGACGCCGGCGACCGCATCTTCGGCACAAAATAATCCGCCGCAACAGTTAAATAGGGTCAGAGTCGAATTGTTGACCGCTCAACAATTCGACTCTGACCCTATTTAATGGGCGGCGGAGTGGGGGTTATCGCATCCCGTCGCCGATATCCTTCCGTATCGCGTTAGCCCAGCAATTTCAACACTTGCTGTGCTACGGCAACCGAAGAGGCTGGATTTTGTCCGGTCACCAGATTGCCATCGGCAACGGCATAGCTCTGCCAATCGGCCAGCTTGCTGTAGTTCCCGCCCAGGCGCTTCAATTCTGCTTCGACCAGGAACGGCACGATATCGGTCAGCTGCACCGCCGCTTCTTCGCTGTCTGAAAAACCGGTTACCTTCTTGCCTTTTACCAGTGGCGCACCATCTGCACCACGCACATGGCGTAATACGCCGGGTGCGTGGCAAACCGCAGACACTGGTTTGCCTGCCGCATGCATGGTTTCGATCAGCGCGATCGAATCCTTGTCTTCCGCCAGGTCCCACAGGGGGCCATGGCCGCCCGGATAGAACACTGCGTCATAATCGCTGGCCTGCGCCGCGGATAACTTGATGGTGGAGGCTAGCGCTGCCTGCGCAGCGGTGTCTTTCCTGAAGCGTTCGGTGGCCTCGGTCTGCGCGTCCGGTTCGTCGCTTTTCGGATCCAGGGGCGGCTGGCCGCCTTTCGGCGAAGCCAGGGTGAGTGTGGCGCCGGCATCCAGGAAAGCGTAGTAGGGCGCTGCAAATTCCTCCAGCCAGAAACCGGTTTTCTTGCCTGTGTCGCCCAACTGGTCGTGGGAGGTAAGCACCATTAATATTTTCATTTGAATTCCTTTTGAGTGTGTGCTGCGTAATGCTTCATTCGTCGCCGGCCCGTATTACCAGCTTGCCGAAATTCTTGCCTTCCAGCAGGCCGATAAAGGCTTGCGGCGCATTCTCCAGGCCATCGACGATATCTTCCCGGAATTTGATTTTGCCGGCGGCGAGCCAGCCGCTCATGTCCTTGAAGAATTCCTGGTAGCGATGGTAGTAGTCGAAGATGATGAATCCCTGCATCTTGATGCGGCGTACCAGCAACTTGCCCATCAGTCCGGGCAGATGATCCGGTCCTTCCGGCTTGCCGGCGGCATTATAGTTGGCGATCAGGCCGCATACCGGAACCCGGGCGTGCAGGTTCAGCAGCGGCAGGACGGCGCTGAAGACGGCGCCGCCGACGTTTTCAAAATACACGTCGATACCTTTGTCGCAGGCGGCCGCCAGCTGTTGCGGGAAGTCGGCGGCGCGATGGTCTATGCAGGCGTCGAAGCCCAATTCTTCCACTGCGTATTTGCATTTGTCGGCGCCGCCGGCGATGCCGACCACGCGGCAGCCTTTGAGCTTGGCAATCTGTCCGACCACCGAACCGACCGCGCCGGTGGCCGCTGCCACCACCACGGTTTCGCCGGCTTGCGGCTGGCCGATGTCGAGCAAGCCCATATAGGCCGTGAAGCCTGGCATGCCAAGCACGCCTAAGGCGTAGGACGGTTTGCCGAGTTTGGCGTCAAGTTTGGTCAAGCCCTTGCCGTCCGATAGCGCGTAATCCTGCCAGCCGCTGTAGCTGAGGACCAGGTCGCCGGGTTTGTAGTCGGCGTGCTCGGAAGCTTCTACCCGCGAAACGGTGCCGCCGACCATCACTTCGCCGATTTCGACGTGCGCCGCATAGGAAGGTGCGTCGCTCATGCGCCCGCGCATATAAGGATCGAGCGACAGGTAAACCGTGCGCAGCAGCACCTGGCCGGCGGCAGGCGCCGGCACCGGGCTTTGCTCCAGCTTGAAATTGTCCGGGGCCGGCGCGCCATGCGGGCGCGAGGCCAGCAGGAATCGGCGATTGATGGTTTTACTTTGTGACATGTTGGCTACTCCTTCGGTGGAATGAGTGCCGGCGATGGCTCGCCGGCATGGTCGAAATCAGCAAAGCATCAATTTCACAAGGCGGCTTCGAGGATGGTGCGGCTGACAGCCAGGGTATGGTCCTGGTGTTCGCCTAGCGCTGTCATGCCATGCTTGTCCAGCTGCCCGAGCACGGTCTCGACCGCATCCTGGCCCAGTTCATAGTCCGCCAGGCGAGTCTTGATGCCCAGGCTTTCAAAGAAGTCGCGGGTGCGCTGGATGGCCAGGTCGATGCGCGCATCTTCGCTGCCTTCGGTGATTTGCCAGACGCGTTCGGCGTATTGCAGCAGCTTGGTGCGCTTGCTGTCGCGCCGTACCGACAGCAGCGAAGGCAGCACGATCGCCAGCGTGCGCGCATGGTCGATATCGTATTGCGCGGTGAGTTCATGGCCCAGCATGTGCGTAGCCCAGTCTTGCGGCACGCCGGCGCCGATCAGGCCGTTGAGCGCGAGCGTGGCAACCCACATCAGGTTGGCACGGGCGTCGTAGTCGTTGGGTTCGGCCAGCACTTTCGGTCCGGTTTCGATCAGGCTCAGCAGCAGGCCTTCGGCGAAACGGTCTTGCACCTGGCCTTGCACCGGATACGTCAGGTACTGCTCGACGGTGTGCACGAAAGCGTCGACCACGCCGTTCGCGATCTGCCGCGGCGGCAAGGTGAAAGTCTTGGTCGGATCGAGGATGGAGAATTGCGGGAACACCAGCGGGCTATGGAAGGCCAGCTTGGCCTGTATCGATTTGCGGGTGACGACGCCGCCGTTGTTCATTTCCGAACCGGTAGCCGGCAAGGTCAGCACGCTGCCGAAGGGCAGGGCGCTGCGGATGTTGGCGCCGCGCTTGACCGCGATATCCCAAGCATCGCCTTCAAAATTGGCCGCCGCGGCGACGAACTTGGTGCCGTCGATGACCGAACCGCCGCCTACCGCCAGCAGGAAATCGATCTTTTGCGCTCGCACTTGTTCAACCGCCTGCATCAGCGTTTCGTAGCTTGGATTGGGTTCGATGCCGGCGAATTCGTGGATTTCGCGTTTGCCGAGCGCTGCCTTGACTTCGTCCAGGGTGCCGGTTTTCCGGGCGCTGGCGCCGCCGTACAGGATCATTACGCGGGCGTCGCGGGGAACCAGGCCGGCCAGTTTGGCGATGGTGTCGCGGCCGAAGACGATCTTGGTGGGATTGTAGAATTCAAAATTCAGCATGGGGTTTCCTTGGGAAGTGATCCGCTCATCGGCGGAGTGGTAAAAAAATGCACGAACTGGTGTCGTGCTTCAGTGTGGGGGCGGCGGCGCCAGGATGTTGAGGGTAACGTCCATGGCGTTTTCCAGTGCGCTGCGATCGCGCTGGAGCTTGGCCAGCAGGCTGGCTCCCAGCCAAAGCTGGTACAGCATCTGTGCGGTTTTCTGCGGTTCCAGCGCGGTCCGCAAGGAGCCATCCGCTATGCCTTCGGCGATGCAGCCTGCCAGGCGCGCCATTACCAGGCGTGTGCCTTCGCACAGGACCAGGCGCATGTCCTCCGACAGGTCGGCGACTTCGGCGCTGAGTTTCACCACCAGGCATTTGTCCATGGCTTCCGCGCCGGACTGGGTGTCGAGCCAGTGGCTCCAGTAGCGCAGCAGCCGTTCGCGGGCGGGTTCTTGCGCCGGCTGCACGCCAATCTGCAAGACTTCATCCATCGCTTGCAGGTAGTTGTCGACATACTGTTCCATCAGCGCCCGGCCATACTGTTCCTTCGATCCGAAGTAGTGGTAGAACGAGCCCTTGGGTATCGCTGCCGCGCTCAGGATTTCGCTGAGGCCGACGCCGGAAAAGCCCTTGACGGCAATGATCTTTTGTCCGGCGTCCAGGATGTGGCGCTTGGTGGTGTCGTATTTTGCTCTCATGGTGCTGCTATTTTAAACCTAAATTAGACCGGTCGTCTAATCGCAGGTGATTTTGAGGTTGTTGCTGAATGGAAAAGCGCGTCCGATTCGATACCTGAAGTCACGCCAGTCATGCTTTGGCGATGGCTACCCATGCCTATGCATATCCGTTATGCTAGTGGGGTTTATTGTGCAATTTTCTTGTCTGAACGTTCGCATTCCTATACTAATTTTAGTGTAGTGTTTCGCACATAATGACACTTAATAAACGGCGTCTTTCCGTGCCATACGTCGTTGCAAATCCTCGCGATAGCTCGCTATCGCTCCGGTTTGCGCCTAGCCTGGCACGAAAATCCACCATTTCTTAAGCGCCATTATGTGCGAAATACTACACGAGCGCCGCCCATGACATCGCGTACCAACCACCATCTCGATACCTACCTGCTGCGTGTCTTGCACACCTTGCTGGTGGAAAAAAGCGTATCGCGCACCGCCATCAAGCTGGGACAGTCGCAGCCGACCATCAGCAATACGCTAAAACGCCTGCGCGAACTGACCGGCGACGCCATCCTGGTGCGCGGCAAGACCGGCATGGTGCCCACCGAGCGCGGCCAGGAATTGCTGGCGCTGGCGAAGCAGGGCCTGGAAGTCATCGAAAAAATCGCGGCGCCGGTAGCGGCGTTTGAAGCCGACAGCACGGCGCGGGTATTCCATATCGCCACGCCGGATTACCTGAACATGCTGTTGATCCCTTCCATCATCGAACAGCTGCGGCGGCGCGCGCCCGGCGCCAGCCTGATGGTGCACGCGCTGGACGCCAACCTGGACTATGCCAACGCGCTGGAAAACGGCCGCTTCGACCTGGTGATCGGCAACTGGCCCGATCCTCCCGAGCACCTGCACCTGGCGCAACTGTTCGATGACGACGTGGTGTGCATGATGCATCGCGACCATCCGGTGGCGAAGAAGGGCCTGACCCTCAAGTACTACCTGGAAATGCCGCACCTGGCGCCGACGCCCTATATCGAAGGCCATCGCAGCGGCATCGACGCCGCCCTGGCCGAGCAGGGCTTGAAGCGCAACGTGCAGGTGACGATCCCGTATTTCGCGCTGGTGCCGCACGTGCTGGCGAAATCGGACCTGATTTTCACCACCGGCCGGCAGTTTGCCGAACATATCATCGAGGACTGGCCGATCGGCATGTTCACGCTGCCGTTCGACATGCCGAAGATGCGCTTCTACATGCTGTGGCACGCGCGTTCGCATGTGGCGCCGGATGTGGTGTGGCTGCGGCGCCTGATTGCCGAAGTGTCGGCCGACCTCGGCAAGTCCAGCGGCAAGCCGCCGGCCCTGTAGCGCCAGCCACGCCGGCAGGTCCGGGCCTGGCTCACTTGCCGCTGTAGTCGACGTTCGGCCGCTGCGGCGATTTGCGTGAAGTCGCGCGCATGTATTGCGGCGCCCATGACGTGACGTCGTGCAGCGCGTCGGCGGCGTGCAGGGGCCAGTATGGATTGCGCAGCAGTTCGCGCGCCATCAGCACCAGGTCGGCTTGTTCGGTGCGCAATATGTGTTCGGCCTGGCCGGGATCGGTAATCATGCCGACCGTGCCGCTGGGGATGCCGGCTTCATTCCTGACCCTGGCGGCGAACTGGGTCTGGTAACCCGGTCCTACCGGAATCGCGGCGGCGGCGATATTGCCGCCGCTGGAGACGTCGATCAGGTCAACCCCCGCTTCGCGCAACAAGCGGCTCAGGGCCACGGTTTCATCCACATTCCAGCCGCCGTCGATCCAGTCCGTGGCCGACAGGCGCACCAGCAGCGGCAGCTGTTCCGGCCAGACCCGGCGCACGGCTGCCACTACTTCCAGCACCAGGCGTGCGCGGTTTTCAAACGCGCCGCCGTACTGGTCGGTCCGGTGGTTGCTGATCGGCGACAGGAACTGATGCAGCAGGTAACCATGCGCCGCATGGATTTCGACGACCTTGAAGCCGGCTTGCTCGGCGCGCCGCGCGGCGTCGGCAAACGCCTTGACGACATCCTTGATGCCGTCGGCGGTAAGCGCGCTGGGCGTGGTGTAGCTGGCATCGAACGGGATCGCCGACGGACCGTCTGTGCGCCAGCCGCCCTGGTCGGGATCGACCCGTCCTTGCTGTTCTTCCCATGGCCGCCAGACGCTGGCCTTGCGGCCGGCATGCGCCAGCTGGATGCCGGCTACCGTGCCTTGCTGCTCGATAAAGCGGGTGATGCGGCTTAGCGGCGCGATGTGCTCGTCTTTCCAGATGCCCAGGTCCTGCGGCGAGATACGGCCTTGCGGCAGCACCGCGCTGGCTTCGAAAATGATCAGGCCGGCGCCGCCGACCGCGCGGCTGCCGAGGTGCACCAGGTGCCAATCGTTGGCGAAGCCGTCTTCCGCGGAATACTGGCACATGGGGGCAACGGCAATCCGGTTCGCCAGGGTCACGCTGCGCAATTTGAGCGGGGAAAATAAGAAGGTCATGTTCTTTTCCTGTAAGTTGGTTTATGCATCCACCAGGCCGTTGAACTGCAACGCCGCGAGGCTTGCGTACAAGCCGTTTTGCGCCACCAGTTCGGCATGGCTGCCGGTTTCCACTATGTGCCCGTGTTCCAGCACGATGATGCGGTCGGCGCGCTGCACGGTAGCCAGGCGATGGGCGATGACCACGGTAGTGCGCCCCACCATCGCCGCTTCCAGCGCGCCTTGCACCGCACGTTCGGACTCCGCATCGAGCGCGCTGGTGGCTTCGTCCAGCAGCAGCAGGGGCGGATTTTTCAGCAGCGCGCGGGCGATCGCAATACGCTGCCGCTGGCCGCCCGAAAGGCGCACCCCGCGCTCGCCGAGGAAGGCTTGGTAACCTTCCGGCAGGCGTTCGATGAATTCGTGCGCCGCGGCCATTTTCGCGGCCGCGATGACTTCAGCGTCGCTGGCGCCGACCCGGCCGTAACGGATGTTTTCCATTGCATTGGCGGAGAAGATGACGGTATCTTGCGGCACGATGCCGATGGCGTTGCGCAAGGTGTGCAGGTCGAGATATTTGATGTCGACGCCATCGAGCTTGATGCTGCCTTGCTGCGGATCGTAGAAACGCAGCAGCAGCTGGAACAGCGTGGTTTTGCCGGCGCCCGAAGGGCCGACCACGGCGACGGTTTCGCCCGGCCTGATGTCTAGCGACAGGCCCGACAAGGCCGCGCTTTCAGGGCGCGACGGATAACGGAAACCGATGTTTTCCAGAGCCAGCGCGGCGCCTTGCGCGGTGCGCGGCGGCAGCGTTTCGGGCAACAGCACGGATTGCACCGGCGACTGCGCCGCCAGCAACTCCAGCAGCCGTTCGGTGGCGCCGGCGGCGCGCTGGGCGTCGCCCAGCACTTCTGCCAGGGCGCCGATGGAGCCGGCCAGCAAGGCCGCATACAAGATGAACTGGCCGAGTTCGCCGCCGCTCATGCGGCCCTGGACCACGGCGTGCGCGCCCAGCCACAGCACAAACACGATGGCGCCGAACACCAGCAGGATCGCCATCATGGTCAGCACCGAGCGGGCGCGTATGCGCTCCATCGCGGTGCCGAAAGCGTTTTCGATAGAGACGTCGAAACGCTGCGCTTCAATATTTTCGTGGGTGAACGCTTGCACGGTCGGCATCGCATTGAGGATTTCGCCAGCCATCGCCGAGGCGTCGGCAACCCGGTCCTGCGACGCCCGCGACAGCTTGCGCACGCGGCGTCCGTACCAGACTATCGGCAGCACCACCAGCGCCAGCATCACCAGGATGATTGCGCTCAGCTTGGCGCTGGTGATGAACAGCATGACCATGCCGCCGGCGAACAGCAGGGCGTTGCGCAAGGCCATCGAAATGCTGGTGCCGACCAGCGCCTGGATCAGGGTGGTGTCGGTGGTGATGCGCGACAGCACTTCGCCGGTCTTGGTGGTTTCAAAAAATTGCGGGCTCTGCGTGACGACATGCGAATAGACCGCGCTGCGCAGGTCGGCGGTAACCCGCTCGCCCAGCCAGGACACCATGTAGAAGCGCGCCGCGGTAGCCACGCCCAGCACGCAGGCGACGCCGAACAGCGCCAGGAAATACAGGTCGATATGATTGGCCCCCTGTATGCCGCCGGTGCTGAAGCCCAGATCGATCATCTGCCGGAATGCATAGGGAATCGCCAGCGTGGCGCCGGCCGCCACCAGCAAGGCCAGGCTGGCCATGACGAATTGCCGTTTATACGGGGCCAGGAAAGGAACCAGCCCGACGAGCGTGCCCAGACTGCTTTTTTGAGGTTCTTTGGAGTTTATGGTTGTCATGTCTGTTTCGGTGGGGGCAGCGCAATCGGCTGCGAGCTTGGCCTGGCAACGTTGAAGCACGGTGCAGCGGATAGAGCGGAAAAATGTGTTTGTGCCAATATTTTCTGCATTTGTCTTGCAATCAGTTAAGAGACTGGCCGCAGCTTGCCTGCAATATGCATTCTCTTGAACGGGAACTTCAACCGTCAATCGAATATCGATATACTTTGTACAGCATGCTTAGCTTAGAAGAGCAGTTTGCTAGTGTAGTGGATGTTGCGCGATAGCGCAGGATCTCGATGCAATGGAGCGGGCTTGAATCCTGGTAGTGGAATGCGTATTTTTCCAATGATTGCCATCAGGGCCTGTTAACATTCAATTCGGGAGTGCGAACGCGCGGCAGGCGTTACAGGCCTAGGCATGACGACGCGACGTAGCGGTGCTACGGCAAGGAGGAATAACAACGGCATGTGACGCCTGCAGCCGTTCCCGGAGGGTTCAAGCCAAAACGTGCGCTGGCGGCGTTGCATAGCTTGCAGGGGCGGCCTGCCCCTGCTACGCTACGCGCCTTGCCAGCACACGTTTTGGCTTGAACGCATCTCCCGAATTGAATGTTAACAGGCCCTGAGGAGAATCCTTTGGCTCAATTGTCGCAAGCGATGCAAAACAGCGTGGCGCCGGACGAGATCCAACAGCAGCTGGCGGCCGGCCTGCTGGCGGCGCACGCGCACACCTCTCCCAAATATCTCTACGATGTCCTTGGTTCACGGCTGTTCGCCGCGATTTGCGAACTGCCTGAGTATTATCCGACCCGCACCGAAGCGGCGATTTTCGCGCAGCATGAGCAGCAGATTGCCGCCGCGGTCGGGCCGGGTTCGGTCTTTATCGACCTCGGAGCGGGCAATTGCAGCAAGGCGGCCCGGCTGTTCCCGAGCTTGCAGCCCCGGCAGTATGTGGCGGTCGATATCTCCGTGCAGTTCGTGGCGGAAGCGGTGAATGCGCTGCAGCAGCAGTTCCCGCAGATCAGGATGACTTGCCTGGGCATGGACTTTTCTGCCGAACTTGAACTGCCGGCGACGCTGGACATGCACCATCGCCAGTTCTTTTATCCGGGATCGTCGATAGGCAATTTTGCGCCGCTGGAGGCATTGATGTTCCTGCGACGGATTCGCAAGGCCATGGCCGGCAGCCACAGCGGTTTGCTGATCGGGGTTGACCTGATCAAGGACAAAGCGATTCTGGATGCCGCTTACGACGATTCGCTGGGCGTCACTGCGGCGTTCAACCTGAATCTGCTGCATCATTTGAATCGTTTGCTGGATGCCGATTTCCGGCCGGCAGACTGGCGCCACTGCGCTTTCTACAATAGCGGCCAGTACCGCGTAGAAATGCATCTGGAAGCCAAACGCGAGCTCACCGTCCATTGGCAGGGTGGCGGCGAGCGGCGGTTTGCGCGCGGCGAGCGCATCCATACCGAAAGCAGCCATAAATATACCCGCCAGGGATTTATCGACATGCTGCAGCTGGCCGGTTTCAGCGCCGTGCAGACCTGGTCCGATCCCGACGACTGGTTCATGGTCTGCCATGCCCAAGCCGCCTGAACCAAAACCTCCAGACAGGAACGCGATGCACAAGCTGGCGAAAGCTTTTTCCACGGTACGCGACCAGACTTGCCGGCTGGTGCAGCCGTTGTCGGCAGAAGATTGCTGCGTACAATCGATGCCCGACGCCAGCCCTGCGAAATGGCACCTGGCGCATACCACCTGGTTTTTTGAAACCTTTATCCTGGAGCGGTTCGAGACTGGTTTCCAGCCGTTTCATCCCGCTTTCCGGGTGCTCTTCAATTCGTATTACGAAGGAGTGGGCGAGCAGCATCCGCGCGCACAGCGCGGCCTGATGACTCGGCCCGCCTTGAGCGAAGTGCTGGCTTATCGGCAAAACGTCGATCAACGGCTGCTGGCGTTGCTGGGACAAACGCTGGCGCCGGAGCAGGCGCAGCAGTTGTCGGCGCTGGTCGAGCTCGGATTGCAGCACGAGCAGCAGCATCAGGAATTGTTGCTGACCGATATCAAGCATCTGCTGGCCATGAATCCTTTGCTGCCGCCTTACCTGGCCTCGAATGCGTTGGCGGACGCCAGCAACGGCGGCAACCCGGCGGCAGCCTTGTCATGGCAGCCGTTCGAGGCCGGGATTGTCGAGATCGGGCATGCCGGGCAAGGGTTTTTCTTCGATAACGAAACGCCGCGCCACCGGCAGTTTGTCGAACCGTTTTCGATGGCGTCGCGGCTGGTCAGCAATGGCGAATACCTGGCTTTCGTGGAAGACGGCGGCTACCGGAATCCCTTGCTGTGGCTGGCCGCCGGCTGGGAATGGGTACAACAGCAAAAGCTGTCGCGGCCGCTGTACTGGCAGACCGCGCATGCGCAATTCGATTCCGCCTGGCGCGAATTCACCTTGAACGGCTTGCAGCCGCTGGCCTTGCATGAGGCAGCCACCCATCTTTCCTTTTTCGAAGCCGAGGCTTATGCACGCTGGGCCGGCGCCCGCCTGCCTACCGAGGCGGAGTGGGAGTGTGCGGCGGCGAGCCAGTCGGCAGATTATTTCGGCGTGGCGTGGCAATGGACCACCAGCAGCTACGCGCCGTATCCCGGCTATGTCGCCTTGCCGGGCGCGGTGGGCGAATACAACGGCAAGTTCATGGTCAACCAGTATGTGCTGCGCGGCTCTTCCTGCGCCACGCCGGATGGCCACGCGCGCCTGAGCTACCGCAATTTTTTCCCAGCCACCGCGCGCTGGCAATTCAGCGGGATCCGCCTGGCGCGCTCCGCCGGGCGCGCCCCTTAATCAGCGCGGACAATTGCCGGGAGCAAGCTGCAGCTTGCTGAGATGCTCGATCAGGAAGTCGACAAATACGCGCACCGCCGGCAGCAAACCTCTCTGGGTCGGATAGACCACTTGCAGATGGCCGGCCGGCATGCTCCAGTCCGGCAGCACATGCACCAGGCTGCCCTGGTTCATCTCCTCGATGCAATATTCGGTCGGCAGCATGGTCAGGCCCAGGCTGCGCAGCGCCGCCCGTTTGCGCAAGGAGAAATCTTCGACCGACAGGCGCGGCTCCGCCACCAGTTCGAAACGTTCCTTGTCCGGCCCGTCGAGGAACAGATGGACGCGGCGGTCGCGTTCGACCGCGCCCAGGAACGGCAGTTTGGCCAGGTCGCGCGGATGCCGCAGGGGCGCGTAGCGCGATATCAGTTCCGGCGTCGCCACCAGCACGCCGGACGCGGCGCGCAGGCGCCTGGTGGCCAGGTTCGGATCTTCGTCTTCGGGCGTTCTTACCCGCACCGCCACATCCACGCCTTCTTCCAGCAGGTTGACGCGACGGTTGGTAAACAGCAGGTCGATATTCACCTTCGGATAACGCTCCAGGAAAGCCGGCAAAGCGGTCGTCACCCCCGACTGGGCGATCGCCACCACGCAAGTCACCCTGACCGTGCCGCTCGGTTCCGCCAGCGAACTGGTCACCGCCAGTTCCGCCGCTTCGGCCGCGGCGATCACTACCTGGCAGTGCTGATAGTAGCGATTGCCGAGGTCGGTGAGGGAGATGCCGCGCGTATTACGCTGCAGCAAGCGTGCTCCCAGCCGGCTTTCCAGTTCCGATATGCGCCTGGACAGGCGCGACTTGGGAATGCCCAGGCTGCGTCCGGCGGCCGTGAAACCGCCTTCCTGCACTACATTGGCGAAGAAATAGAGGTCGTTCAAGTCTTGCATGATAGTCATCCATTGTTCTGTATGTAGAACAATATATCTTGTTTTTGCTATCTAGTTCTATTTTTGAGCCGGGGGTAGGATGGCGTCAATGGTTCAGGTAACCAGGTAAATCAAACTCTGTTGGCATCGTGATGCATGGATCGCTATAGATTTTGACCCACTCTTAATTTAATCGAACGGCATATATCATGAAACTCTTACATATTGATTCCAGCATTCTCGGCGACGCTTCGGCCTCGCGCCAACTGACCCGCGAAGTAGTGGCGGCATTGCAAGCAGCGGATTCCGATCTTGAGCTGACTTATCGCGACCTTAGCAAGGACGTCACTGCTCATTTGAGCGGCGCCACCTTCGCTGCCAAGGGCACGCCAGCGGAAAAACGCAATCTGTCGCAAAAGCTGGAAGTGGAACTAAGCGAAGCGATCCTCAATGAATTCATGGCAGCCGACGTGATCGTGCTCGGCGCGCCGATGTACAACTTCAGCGTGCCGACCCAGCTCAAGGCATGGATCGACCAGATCAGCGTCGCCGGCGTCACTTTCCGTTACAGCGAAAAGGGCCCGGAAGGCCTGGCCACAGGCAAGCGCGTCGTGATCGTGTCGACTTCCGGCGGCAAGCATGCTGGCAGCCCTACTGGCGTCGCCCATGAAGACTATTTGAAATTGGTGTTTGGTTTCCTCGGGATTACCGATATCGACGTGGTTCGCGCCGACGGCCTGGCCTACAGTCCGGAAGCGAAAGAAGCCGGATTTGCGGCAGCGCGTGCGCGTATCAGCGACCTGACCAGCGCAGTGGCGATGGCCTGATCGACAAGGCTGAAATGAAAAAACCACTACCTGGTAGCGGTTTTTTAACGCCTGCCGTTTTTAGCCCGCGCAGAAGTAGTGATAGCGCGGCCGGACGTCATTGGTAACTGAGGTCCGGCCGCGCCGATGAAAGCATGTAGTACGGTAATACCCAGCCTGCATGATACCTGCCTGCCGCGTGATCGCCGCGGCAGGAGGATGAAAGAAAACTGCTGTTTACGCCGCGGCCGCGCTGTTGCCGATTTCCTGGTTGGCGGCCTGGCCGGCGATTTCAATCTGGCGGTTGACCGCGCTCAGGATCGCCTTGAACGAGGCGGTCAGGGTATTGGCGTCGATGCCGACGCCGAAGCCGGTTGGAGCATCGTTCAGGCGCAGCTCGATGTAGCTGGCGGCCTGGGCGTCGGCGCCGGCGCTGATCGCGTGCTCATGGAAATCCATCAGCTTGATGTCCAGCCCCAGTGCATTGACGAAGGCGTCGATCGGGCCGTTGCCGTGGCCGCTGGAAGTGTGCGGCTGGCCGTCGCGCACGATGTCGATGTCGATCTTCACCGGCTGCGCCTGGCTGGAATCTTCGCTCATGCGGTGGCCGCGATACACATACGGCGTTTGCTTGTCCAGGTACTCCTGCTTGAAGATGTCATAGATGTCGCTGGCGGCAATTTCCTTGCCTGTGGCGTCGGCCGCTTTCTGGATCGCGCGGCTGAATTCGATCTGCAGGCGGCGCGGCATCGCCAGGCCGTATTCCTGTTCCAGCAGGTAAGCCATGCCGCCTTTGCCTGACTGGCTGTTGACGCGGATGACGGCGTCGTAGCTGCGGCCGAGATCGGCGGGATCGATGGGCAGGTAGGGGATTTCCCAGATAGCGTCGGCTTTTTGCGCGGCGAAGCCTTTCTTGATCGCATCCTGGTGCGAACCGGAGAA
>Ga0182005_1000427_pt1 | contig 22437 bp, 23 predicted proteins | sample Sormic07211103_1_FD_123021 | JGI IMG/M metagenome (GOLD analysis project Ga0182005, IMG submission 123021) | Rhizosphere microbial communities from Sorghum bicolor, Mead, Nebraska, USA - 072115-103_1 MetaG | ecosystem: Host-associated > Plants > Roots > Rhizosphere | place: USA: Nebraska...
CATTGGCTCCGAAGTCATGGTCTTAAAACCGGTCTGACTTTGGCATTCCCACCTTAGATCTGGACCTGAGCGCCGTTTGATGCTGGTATTTCAGCCACTACTTCCGGCATTGGCTCCGAAGTCCCGGCTTTACACCGTCCTGCCCCGGCATTCCTACCTAGATCTGGACATGGCTGCCATTAATGATCCCTTTCACCGATCCTTTTAACCGGGCGCCAAGATACGCCGAATTTTTGGACCTGCTCACCAGATGTGCAGGCGTCAGGGTCCATTCCTCTTCCGGGTCAAAGATTGTGAGGTTTGCTACAGCGCCTACGGTCAGGCTATGAGCCGGCAGGTTGAATATCTTCCGTGGCTGGATGGCCAGCATATCGATCAGTTTTTCCAGCGGCACTTCCGGCAGGAATTGGCGAAGTACACCAAAGGCACTTTCCAGCCCAATCATCCCATTCTTGGCATATTCAAATTCAAGTACTTTGGCGTCCCAGTCCTGTGGCAGGTGGTGGGTAGCAAAGCAGTCGATCAGGCCATCTTTCACTGCTTGTTGCAAGGCTTTCACATCTTCTTTGGTGCGGAGAGGTGGATTGACCTTGAAATTGGAATCATAGCTTTCGAGCTGGCCATCGGTGAGGCTCAGGTGATAAGGTGTTACGGAGCAGGTCACTTTTACGCCTTTGGCCTTTGCAGCAGCGATGAGCTGGATGGATTTGGCGGTACTTACCCCTGTAAAGTGAATTTTTGAATCAGTGTATGCTGCCAGTTCAATGTCGCGTTGAATAATAAGTTCCTCTGCGATGGCAGGTTTTCCCGGCATCCCCAGCTGTGTGCTGTATACACCTTCGTGCATGAGGCCATGAGCGGAAATACTCAGGTCATCAGGTAGTTGTATGATGGTGCCGTCTACGGCTTTTACATATTGGAGGGCTTTGAGCATAATGCCTGGGCTCTGGATCGGCTTCAGGCCATCGGAGAAGGCGACAGCGCCGGCTTCTTTCATTTCGTACATCTCTGCCAGTGACGTGCCTTCAATGTTTTTGGTCACCGCCCCGATAGGCAGTACCTGAACACCGGTATGACGGGTACGGCTGATGACATACTCAATTTGTGGTTTTGTATGCAGGGCGGGTTGAGTGTTCGGAACGATCAATACAGTGGTATATCCACCTTTTGCCGCTGCGGCTGCACCACTCTGCAGGTCTTCCTTGTATTCCTGACCTGGATCAGAGAAGTGAGCAAACAGGTCGGTCCAACCTGGAGATGCGTGGAGGTTTTTGCCTTCAACGATCCGGGCATGGCTTGCGGAAATGTTGGTCCCGATCTGGCTGATGACGCCATTCTCGATTAAAATGTCCTGTTGCTGGCCATGGTTTGGAGCACCAGGGGCAGTGATTTGTACGTTTTTGAGTAATATATGCATGCTATACTAACTGTGTCTAAACCTTTCTGGAAATACCGGGGACAAAAGTAATGGAATTTGAGGGTAAGGCGAGCAGAGGGGGATAAAAAAGGCCATCCTTGTTCAGGATGGTGGTAGGATTAATTTTATCCTTTGAGAATCAGGGGATCAGGTTGATTGAATTAGCGGAAACATTCCCCATGAATTATTTAATCTTTGACAACCTCAGGATCTGACTGGAATCGGCGGAAACATTCCCCCATCAATTACCTAATCATTGAGCACCTCAGGATCTGAATTGAATTCCCGAATATATTCCCCATCAATTATTTAGTCTTGGATAAAAGACGATTTGACTGCCAAAAACCTGCCAAGAAAATTTTATAAAAAGAAATTAAATATTACATTTGCATCCCATCATTAAAAAAATGATGAACCCGGAAACGGGACGTAGCGCAGCCCGGTAGCGCGCTTGCATGGGGTGCAAGAGGTCGCTGGTTCGAATCCAGTCGTCCCGACATAGTTAAATAAGCTCTATAGTTAAGGCTATAGGGCTTTTTGCTTTTATATAGGTTTGTGAATTTTTAAAGTTTTGTAACTCAAAATTGACCTGTTTAAATGCCTTTTGGGTCCCAGAATGGGTTCCAAAAAAATGTCTCTTATTTTCCTACTATATTTATGTTATACTTTCCTTTTTTAAGCAAATCATAATCGAAATTATATCATTAATTATTTAATAAATAAATTGAATATGAGAAAGCTGAAATCTTTAGAGGATATTAAAATAGGAGCTATACTAGTAAAATATCCTACTGATGGAACTGTTGTAGATGACTATAAGTTTGAACCTGGGAATCAATCTAGATATCAAGTTTATAACATTAAACCTAGTATGGTTGAATTACAAATACCAGATGATGAAGTGCCTCATGGAGGAATAGAAATTGCAAATATGATAGTAACAGGAACTGTAAGTAATCCTCCTGTCTTAAATAAAACACCTGATGAGCTATTATCAGAAGGTATTTGGTGGATATGATATTTAGATAAAGAATAATATAAATGGGAGAATCTAACAAACTAGATTGTCCCATTTATATTTTAAGGAAATGGTAAGTAAATATTTATGGTAATAAAGACTTTTATTTGATCTCTTAGGGTGACCCTGTAATCTTCAAATTAGGTTTCAGAATGGATCACAACAAAAAATCTCCAAAAGGAGAAATCAGCATAGATAATCATAGAGGAAAGATTAGGTTAAGATGGAGGTTTGAGGGGCAGAGGTATCCTTTAACCTTACCATATACATATGTTCCAGAGAATATGCACCATGCTAAGATAAAGGTAGCAGAGATAGAATTGGATATGATGAAGGGCTGTTTTGATACAACCTTGGAAAAATATAAACCAGTTAAGTCAAAGCCTGTCACTAAGCCTGATCCTGTATTGCCTGAATCCAAACCTGTCTTCCTAAATGATATGGTAGAAAAATTCAATTACTGGGGACATAATATCAGGAATATAGATGTAGCCAACTCCCATGATTATTTCTATACCAGAAGACTACTGGAAAAATGGCTAAATATCCCAATAGATCAGATAGCAACGAAGCTAAAGAATGAGAATTGGGCTGATACTACCTATAATAGAAGGTTGAATTATTTGAAACTCTTCTTTACTTGGATGGTGGGAAATGGCAGTATAGCTGTAAATCCATTATTGGAAGTATGCAGGAAGAGGAAAAAGAGGAAGAAGAAAAACCCTAAGAGAGAGCCTTTAGAAGAAGCAGAGATCATTGCTTTGTTGGATGCTATAAAAAATGATACTTATTGTCCTGCTGCATCCAGATTTAAACACTCCCACTATTACCCATTCCTAGCATTTATATTTCATACAGGTGTAAGAAATGCTGAAGCCATTGGGCTAAAGGTAAAGCATATTGATTTTGCTGCCAGTACCATTGAAATTTCTGAAACACTTGCAAGGACTATTAGAGGTGCACATCATGCAGCTAGGGTAGAGAAAGGCACCAAAATGGAGAATGTCAGATACTTGCCATTGACTGAGGAAATGAGAGAAATACTTTTAATACAGGTGGAAGGTAAAGGCCTCAATGAGCTTGTGTTTAAGTCTCCAATGGGGTTATCCATTGATGATAGAATGTTTCAAAGAAGGATATTGAAGCCTGTATTGAAGGACATGAAGATTAGTGCTAGGGATTTATATTCTGGGCGTCATAGCATGGGTACAAGAGCTATTCAACAGGGAATGCCTTTAACTGATCTGGCGTATCTCATGGGGCATTCTACTATAGAAACAGCTGCGAGGAATTATGTAAGTGTGTCAAAACCTGCTGTGAGCCTACCTTCTCTTAAAAAACAGGGCAAATAATCTGTTGCCTGGAATTAATTATTTAAAATCTGGTAAAATGAATAGTATAAGCCTGATATTCAGTGCTATAGTACTATTGGCAGTATGTTGGGTATTGGGAAGTATTGTAGCTGATTGGGTTTTGTCAGATGGGTTGAAGGAAAACCCATTTATTATACTGCTAGTAGGTGCTATGGTACTGATTCTTGCAAGTTTATTATGTAAGGTATAGTGATGAAGGTGCAGGAAAAAAACCTGCACCTTGCTTTTTTATAGATTTCGTAGTTTACTTTCCTGCCAGTAGTCTCGTTTGAAATGGGGCGTAAAACCAAGACATTTTGCAAATTCCTCCCTCATCACATTTTCTACATAATCTTCATTCCCTTTTATTGTTGCAATGGAATCATGTAAGGTGAAGATGGGTAGATATTCTTTTTCTCTCGTAATACGAGGGATTATTCTGTGGTACATTATGTAACTCTCAATCCTCTGCAACAAAAGAGGCAGATTAGCAGCATCATTCTTTTTAATTGAAGATGTTATTTCATAGATTGATGGAAATGCAGCTTTAAATATCCTTTTAGGTTCAGCTTCAATTTGACCAATAAACCTATTGTCAGTAAAGAGAACAGTGAATAACATAGGCTTCACTTCATCATTGCTTTTATATTCCAATCCAAGCCTTTCTTTAAGAAGCATACGAAATGCAGAATAAAAATTTCCTCCTTCTACCATTCTATAATACTCCCCTATTTCATCCTTCTCCTTTATTCTATTACTCTGGGCATTTTTACACAGAGTAATGAAGTAAGGAAAATGGTTAGGATTCGAAAATAATGGGGATGAAAGTAGGTAAGGAATATCAGAAGAGATTAATTTTCCCCCTTGGGGAATATTCGACCAGAATGCATCATCCAACAGCAATGTTAACAAAGTAGGCTGGCTGTTAGACAGATCAACTGCAACTAATTCTTCACTATCGTACTTAATTGCATTCCTGATCTCTTTTTTGCATTGGGTAAGAGCAGAATGGTATCTATACACATTAGAATCTGGATGTGGATTGCATTGACTGGTTCTAATTTTCTCGATATTCATAAAGTTGCCAATGTACTGTATGTAGGGATTTTTCCATTTAATTCCATGACTAGTAAAAGTTTTGTCCCACATTGATCTGTCAGCTCTTTTCTTTGCAAATTCTCCTTCATTAAAAGCATGGGCTAATCCATGATTAATTTTAAGACCACCTTTATTGTACCATTTATGTACAGGTGCATAAATATTGGATATGCTGGCTGAACTTGATGTTGATGAATGAGGCTGGTTGGTGTTCATTTCATCTACCATATTAGATGAAGCATGAATATCAATTTCAATAGAAGGTCTACCAGATTTCCATTCGTCCAATTTTTTTGCAAGCACCCTGTCAGTCACAGGAATAGGTACAAGTGTTTGCTGGTATTTTTTACAAAACCTGTATCCTCTTGATTTGATACCAATTATAAATTGATTATCACATTCAATGATACCTGCATCCTGGAGGTAGTTAAGATATTGCGTATAACCTTTACCTATCCATTCTTTCAGGATTTCAGCATTGATAGGTATATACCCATCCTCTCCTGTTAAGTCTTTATTTGTAGATGGGATTTCTGCTAATAAGTGCAGTACATAAAGCAGTTTGTCTCTCTTAAAGCCATCAATATGGCTGATTGGGTTATTCCTGAAAACCTCATCTAGGTTTATGTTTTCAGGAATGTAAAAATAATTAAGTGGCATTTTTTTTTGCTGTAATCCCTTCAATCATTGGGGATTTATTTTTATTCATCAATCAAAGAGAGTAGAATAACCTCTCACTCAGCCAACCTCACTCCTGATTGTGGGTAAAGTAACAGCTTTAAAAAAATGTATTATGCAAAAATAAAACAAGGTGATCAAATAACAAATAGCATTGAAAAATTTTCTAAGTGGCTTATAAAGATATAGTGGAATTGCACTTCAAAGTGACTTATTCACAACATTAAAACTCAAGACAATTATTGGGTGTTACTTTTGTTATTGAAATGCAATTTATATAGAATTGTTAAGTTAAATTATGTTCTCACTATGGCTACATCTAAACCAGCATATTATAAGTTCGATTTAGTATTGATGAAAAATGAAATAAGAGAAGTGGAGGATGCTACTAATACACTAATAAAATTTATAGATGATACTCAATACATATTAATTAACAACATAGAAATTCAAGGCATCGAAATAACTGAAGACTGTTTTGACGATTTTGGATTTTATTACTCTAGATCTATGCCTGAACTCAAATTAAATACTAGTTGGATTAAAGAAGAATTTTGGGGGCGAGGTACAAATCATGGTAACATATATGGCGTTATTAAAAGAAACAACAATTCATATATTCCATTTGCTAAAACAGAAAAAGAATTAGGAAAACCAGTTTTCAATGAATATATAGAAGTTTTATGTGTCCATGAATTACAACAGTGGTGGAGAAATAATGCAGAGGGAGAATTGGTAATAAAAAGAATTTTCCTCAGATAGAAATAAAAGTTTACTTATATTTCAGTTAGGCAGAGTTAACTAATCTAATGGAAAAAACAATCTTTTTTGATGAGGCTGGATTTACAGGATACAACTTTTTAGATCCTAATCAGCCCATATTTATAATTGCTAGTACTGACATAAAGCCAGATCATGCTGAGGTACTTTTAAAAAAAGCATTTCCAAAATATCAAGGGAAGGAGTTTAAGTTTTCAAATATTTGGGGTTCAACTAATCAAAAAGGGTTCTTTGATTTAGCTAAAAGTCTTCAAAATGTAATCAATCCTATTTATATTTATTCCATAAATAAGAGGTTTGCTGTTTTAGTGAAAATGGTGGATTTTCTCCTAGAACCATTAGCGAATAAGGCAGGTTATGACTTTTATGCAAATGGCTACTGTTGGAAACTAACAAATTATATTTACTATGGGTTTCAGATATTTGAAAAAATGGATCTTTTGGATAAAATGATAGTTAGCTATCAAACATTTAGCAGGAGCCCATCAATGGAGGCTTTAAAATTGATGGAAAATCAGCTAAGCAATTGGGCAAAGGAAGTGAAAGAAGATGAGCTTAGTATTTTTATCAAAAAAATGGTATTGGGAGCTTCAACATTTCCAGATTCTTTTAATATAGAAAATTTTAAAAGTTCAAATGAACTTCAGTTAGCTACTATGCTTGCAATTGTGTCTTGGTGGAGACAAAACTTCTCTGAAGACTTTATTATAAATCATGACGCTTCCTCAAATTTTGGTAGGCAAAAAGACCTTTGGCAACAGCTTACAAGGAATGATATTCCTCCTTATACCCATCCTTTAGGTGATGGGACATTTGTAGATTTTCCATTAAGAGTTATTAAAACAGACGCAATTGATTCGAAAGATAACTTTTCAATTCAACTTTGTGATTTAATAGCAGGTTTTTGTTCTAAACATTTTGATGAAAACTGTTCTGGACCTAATAGGGAGTTCACTAACACATGTATAGATCTTGGGTTTAGCAAAATTATTGTCAATAGTATTAAGGCCACTCCTGTTTTCCCAGATGAAGAAATATCTAAACTGAATGGTCCAGATGCAGTTGATTCTTTATCAAATTTAATAATGCGTCCATAATGTATAAATACTTCAGCAGAGGTGAGTAAAGCAATTCGAATAATGCTATAAGTTCCAGTAAGCAACCAATGTTACCTCTGGAACTTTTATTGTTGGAACCAAATAAAAGTACTTTTGTCTGCTTTTAATTTATTTTCTTGATTTAATGAAAATAAATCCAACAATACCTAAAATATAAAGCCACCAAGGAATAGCTATTAAAGCATGGAAAATTCCATTAATAATACCATTCCAGATTCCATCAAAAATGAATGCTGCAATACAGGCAATTGCTAAAATCCCTATCCACCAAATGCAACCCTTTACATTTTCCATTTCATAGAATTTAATTTTTCCATATTATGTACCCAACTAAACCCAAGATGCAAGCTACCAGCATGCTAATAATAATTAAAAGATTTGATATATTATTTATGGGAGCATGGTTAGATTTTTTGGCATCATTGATCAATTCTTCATCAATGAGAATTTTTGAGGTGTCAGAAGTGTTATAGATTCCACTTGGCGCAATTGCTCCTGTTGCAGGATTTGTATTAACAGAATGATCTGTTACAGGCTGCAAACTTTTTACTAAGTCATCTAGCTGAGATGGATGCTGGGGTTCATTATTAGATGTATTTACTCGAGATACTGCATTTTCCATTTCAATAGCCTTCTTTAATTTCTCCAATTTCTCATTAACCTCTTGTATTTGAATTGGATCAATATCATTTAATGTATCCTGTGAATAGCAGGCGAATGAAAAAAGAATAAATAGAATGATTGACCACAAATGAATGATTGATTTCATTGTGCATGTTGATTGATAGTAAAAGTTCCTGTTAGAGTCTTAGTTCCAGATGTATTTTCAAGGGTGAATTCATATGTACCTTTTATTTGCGATGAAGAGGATGTAGTAACATTAACATCAGCTTCAACTATATCATAACCTTGACTACCAGAATATTTCTCCTTTACCCAACCATGTATGACATCTGTGAAATGTCCTATTCCAGTTAAAGGCCCATCGATACTGGTGTACATTTCAAAAGGAAGGTTTGATCCTTCCACATCAAGGTTAAATGAATTATAGCTTGACCCTTTATATATGTAGGAATTTACAAAAGTTGATTCTAGACCTGTTATTTTCTTAGATTCATTGACTGTATAAGTTTTACCTTCAGTGGTATAAGTAACTGTATTTTTTGTAGTGGATGTTTCTGCGTTACTATCTTTCTTACAAGCATAAAGAATACTACAGGTCCATAAGACCAGAACAATTTTTTTCATATTAGGGGGTATTTAGAGCTGCAATATAAGGGAATATTATAAAATAAGGCAAATTTGCTCTAATTTATCAGGGAAGAATAATCTCAATTTGTCTTTGTGAGTAGCAAATACCATAGAGACGAAGATTTTATAAAGAAATTTGGGCTGAGGCTCAAAGAAATAAGGAAATCCAAAGGGGTTAGCCAAGAAGAATTGGCATTTAAATGTGGTTTTGAATTATCCCAGATAGGTAGAATAGAAAGAGGAACTATTAACACCTCTATATCTCATGTGGCAGCCATTGCAAACGCATTAGAAATTGCTCCAGGAGAGTTATTTACTTTTTAGTCTGATATATAAACTTTGAAATACAATTGGATGTTACACAAAGTGTGTCTCTAAGCTGATGAACTGGAAAAATCATAGCTGCATATAGGGTGGACCATATTAACTTATAGGTTATCCCCAATAAATAGGTTTTCCCCTTAAGCCAGAAGTTCATATAAGTCTCTTAGTTAGGAATATATGTGATTAACCTGAACTTATGGCCCTTAAAAAATAGGTTAGTAAAAGATAATACAGAATTAGAAAGTAGAGGGAAATCTGAACTTATGGCCTATGCTAGGGTATAATTAATTACCTAAATGCCAAAAGTACGAATAAGCAGGCATTAATTCGAAAGGGCTAGCTAGGAAAAAATAGTCTTTAAGTGTAATTTTGAATTATCCCAAATAGGTAGATAAGATAACAATTAATATACTACTGATATTTCATGTCTCTAACTGAAATTGCCAAAGGATATCCCTTTCTGAATTATTTATTTTTAAAACTGGTAACTTTCGTTAATTAATAGGTCTATATGAAAACTGTGTATCTAGATAAAAATATCTACAGCTATTTTTTGCAAGACAATATGGACTCTTTATATAAAGAATTACATGATAATTTAGTTAATAATAGTTCCAAATATCTTGTTCTATATTCTTATGCTCATATCGAGGATCTACTACAATCAAAAGTTCACGAAAAAAATATGAAAGATCTGGAAATGATGGAATCAATAGCTCATAAGAATTATATATATTATGATAATGAAGCAAAAAAAATTGGGGCTGAATATTATTCTCCAAAGGAAATCTATGATTGTCAAGAGGATATAATGCCATTAATAGATCATCTTATTAATTGTGGGTCTATAGATTCTCTTATTAGTGAGAATTTAAGATCATCCATTGAAAAGTTAAAAGTAGAGTGGAATAATTCTAATACTGCCAGTAATATTGATGAAACGAGTAAGAAACTAATTGAAAAAATTTTCCCTATGAATATGGGTGAATTGTCTGTTAATGATATTTTAAAAGAAACTTATAAAGGTTTAAGAGCATTTACTGAAGATAATAAAGTATATAGGGGATTTCGTGCCAATAATATTAACAATTTTAATAAAGGTCAATTTGATATTGACCCTAGCACATACACTCTTACCAAAGATTTAAGTTCCACTTTTTTGGGAAAAGATCTATTAGAACTAGCATTTAATTCTGTAAAAGAACAAGGGGATGGTAATGTATATAGATTCGACTTACATATTACAGCATATATCTTGCTTGACATGTTTGGATTTAATAGAGATAAGGAGGTTAAAACTAATAATCTATTCGTAGATGCTAAACATTCTTATTATGGTGCACATTTAGATTATGTAGTTTCGAATGATTATGGTTTTATAATTAAATCAAGAGCATTATACAAATTATTAGATGTTAATACAAAGGTCTTGTTCCCATATGAATTTGCAGAAGAGATAAATAAACAATTGCAGTCAGAACAGACTGATAAGTATCAGTTTATAAATCGAATATTATCTCTTTCAAATGAACTACCTATAGCTGAAGAGTATATTCAGGAAGACATTCCAGAGCAGAAAGTAACAGTTTACGACTGCAATGAAAATTTTTTCTATTATTTTGATTCTTTAATTAAAATTTCTAATCCTCAATCATTCAATTTTATTTTATCTAAATCTTTCAATAGATATCAAGAGAATAGAATATTTACTGAGATTATTGAAAAAATAGTTTTCAAGTGTATTGAAATATTTGGCTCTGATATGGAAAATAAAGGGGTTCTGGATATTAAGAAAGAACATGAATTATTAAACAATGGAGAAGAATATATCATTAGGCTATGGCAGTTTGACAGTAAAGGAATAATTCTAAAGATGTCCAATAGAAGAATTTTTATGCAAATTATTCCAGGAGACAACGATTAATCTAATTAAAGAGCAAAAGCTTGTCGATACATAACCAATTTGGCCATTATATCTGACTTTGAAAATGTTACATTTTTCTTTACCTCTTGAACCTACTCACCAGATTTAATTAGCCTTAAAGTTTTTGCTTTACCTGTTGTCGATGAAATCAAATTGGCATTTGATATAGCCTTATAATATTCTTTCTTAGTATAATCACATATTGATCATAATAATTCCTTGAATATTGAAAAGACAAAATAATAAAATTTTAAAATAGTTTGATGAAAAATGAATGCCTGAAGTCAAAGGATTAACCTTTTTTTATATTTATTACCTAGGCATTGAAAACATATACCTCCCTGTACATGCCTATATTCTGGTATATACCCAGTACCATTACATTTTGGACAAGGTTCATATTCCAGTTCTATTAATTCATCCTCACTATACACAGGTACTTTATTATGCTGATGAAATTCAGTATGACAGTGATTACAGAGGGTAATCAAATCTTCACTTATATAATCCCAAGGTAATCTGTTCAAAATATATCTTGTATGGTGTACTTCTAGGTGGTAATGCTTATCAGCAGAAACAAAAATATTATTAACAGAAGCTGTATCACCACCTAAATACACTACTCCATTATCTACAAGCCAAAGATGCTCTGTCTTTTTTGTAACAGGATCAAAATTATCAATAGTGTCTTCCCTCTTACATTGGGTACATTGAAAATCATCTCTTTTAATAATTTCTTCTCTTTTGGATATCCATTCTTCAGTACTGAGGTATTGACTATAAGTGAGATGTTTTCCCTCAGTATTAAGCAATAATTCTTTTAAGGTCATAACACAAATATTGATAAGGTAATATACACAATAATAGGCAGATGCTGCTATATGCCAGTTATACCCAAAAAATTCCCAACCCCAAATTTTGATACATATAAAAATATATAGCGTAAGTGCATCATCATTAAGACCACCCCTCCTATCCCACCACTAGTTAATACTAGGGTTTGGGGTATCTCCCCTTTCTTTTCAAAACTTATTTTTATTCCAAAAATATCAATAATGGTTACTATTAAAAGTTTTTATGTCTCCAAGAATGGAGAGGGAAAACCTAGTGTTTATTTCGATTTAATAGGTGATATTGAAATGCTTGTGGGTAAATCTGGGAGGTACTATGCAGATGTGAAAAGGTGTTCAATTCCAACAAGGGCTGATGAAGCTACAGCAAAACTTATGATTGGAAGGCAGATTTCAGGATCTATTGTAAAAAAAGAATGTGCTGCATTCGAATTTACCATTCCAGCTACAGGAGAGGTTATTACTCGCACATACAAATATGATTATGAACCATGATAGTATAATCAGCAGCAATTATTACCATCATTATTTTTAATGAAAGGCAGTCCTATAAAGGGATTGCCTTTTTATTCCTCCAAAAGTTTAAATAATGGAACAAACTTCACTAGCAATTTCGCCTTTAAATAAATCTTACCTAGACTATAAAGAAATAACTTCTACATCTAAACCATTTATACAGGCTAACACAGAGCATTTTTCATTACAGGAAATAAAGAGAGAACATACCATACCATGCTATGCGAAAGATAATGAACCATTAATCAGTCACACTGATTTCATTGACATGACATATGGTATAGCATCTGATATTTTCCAAAGGGAAACCATTTTAAGCCCCAATATTAGATTATCTCACCCAATTAAAGGCAGAGTACCTGAAGCTAAAGAAAAGGCTGCAAAGGAGCTTTTAGACCATGAAAAGACTATCTATTATGAGAGGATGGCATTTGTAATAGAAGTGCCAACAGTCAAGGATGTAATTAATGGAAATATGCTGTCTTTAACTGTAGGAGGAGTGAAAGCCTATTCACAGGATAATCTGTACAATAAAAAGGGAGCTGAAGAACATTTTAAAGTGTTCATTGGGTTTCAAAATCAGGTGTGCAGTAATCTGTGTATTCATACTGATGGATTAAAAGCAGATATAAAGGTGAGAACAATTGATGATTTGAGGAATGCTATATATTCTTTATTTCAGGATTACAATGGATTCAATCACCTCAAAAGTTTAAATGATCTGACAAATTATTACTTGACAGAAAAACAATTTGTACAGCTTATAGGGAGATGTAAACTGTATAACTATTTGCCAGCTTATATAAAGCAAGATATTCCTATGCTTCAATTTGGTGATACACAAATAAGTGCCATATGCAAAGACTATTACAGAGATGAATCATTCTGTAGGGAATTTGATGGCAGTATCAATCTCTGGAAGTTATACAATCTATTTACAGAGGCGAACAAAAGCAGTTATATTGACACATTCCTGGATAGATCATTGAATGCATTTGAGTTTACAAAAGGAATCCAATCAGCACTACAGCATCAATCTGACAATTGGTATTTGCAGTAATTAATTGGGATTTGAGGAGTACAAGGGGATTGGCTTCTATAGCTAAATCCCCTTGTTTATTAAACCAAATGATACTTACATGGGTACGCTTGATTTTAAGGAATTTACCATGCTGGCTATACTTCAGGATCAAACAGAAAAAGTTCATTTCATTGTCCAACATGAAAATAGGATTGATCCTGAGGAATGTTTTTATAACAAATATGACATCAGTATTAATCTTTCTTCTGGTAAAGAAACCATGCCTAGTCAACAATATCATAACAAGGTTAACAGGCTAGGTTCAATGTATAGAAGTCTCTCTACCAGAATGCAGGAATTAGATGATCAGAATGAAGATACATCTGCTATTGAAATTGAGATGGAATCTATTCATTCCCTACTGCTAGAATATGAAGAGGGAGAGTATAAAGAAAGAAAGATATATCAATGGAGATTAGTACCACACTGGATATCTGAAGAACTTATTAAGAAAGGAGAAACAGTATTTAGGCTTATTGTAATAGCTGGTGGGGAGTAAAGGACATAATGCACAGCAATGGATTATTGTATCATCACATATTAGTTGAACTATATGGTGGAATATAGCCAGACTACAAGACATTTATGCAATGGGATAGTATTGTACATGGGGCTGAGTTTTTACTCATGGCCCCATTTTTATTTTATCATTTTAAGAATAAGCACATAGAATTTAGAATGTTGTTTCTATGTCGAAATGATAATTGTGTTATCATTGTAGTTATCTGATAATCAATTGTTTGTAAGTTATTTTTTGAGCTACATTTGCAGCATTAAACGACCATTAAATTCATTCATCTTTAATAAGACACAATGCAATATGAAGCATATAAAGACCTTTACATAAAGGATGCATATAGTATTTTTGATTTCTTCAGTATAGGCCCAAGAGGAATAATTTTAAAGAGAATTGTTTTTATTCCCACTACTAATGCCAGAGTTTATAACCTATCATTGGGTGATGTTACACTAGATGGAGAAATGAGCAGTTATTCTGTCAGTGATAATGGAGATAGAAACAAAATTCTAGCAACAGTTGCTTATGCTGTAGATATTTATCTCGAAAAATATCCTGACAGATATGTTTTTTTCACTGGCAGTACTGATGGCAGAACCAGACTTTATAGAATGGCAGTAGCTTTGAATTTTGATGAGCTTTCCCTGAAATTTGACATTTATTGTCAAACAGATATGGGAATTATTCCATTTCAAAAGAATATTCCTACCACTGGGATATTAGTAAAGAGAAAATCATAAATTTACAGTCATGAAAAAAAAGGTAGTAAAATATAAAAGCACTTTGTTTAACAAGGAGATCAGACTGATCATTGATGAAAAACCAAGTGGTATAGATTTAAAGAAACAGTGCCCAGCAAAGCAAGCTAAGGTTAATGAGTTGCTGAAAGGGGTAAAATTACCATCCTGATTAAATTTCTGAAATCATATTGAAGCCATCAGATTCATTTCTGATGGCTTTTTCTTTTTGGGTTAGTATAAGTTGAGGTTGCTTTCCAGCAACCTTTTCTATTTTAATTCAATCAGCTTACCCAGGTTACCTAGGTAAGATGGGTAAGCGTCTTTATAAACAACTCCTATTTTTAAATTCTTCTGTTTCTGGAAGAATTAATCACTATTAAACTGAATAAAATGGAAAATGAAAATTTTGCTTCTTACCTCAATCAAGGGGTAAAATATCCTGATGCTATTGAATATATGGTTAATAACATGACCATAGATACAGTAGAAAAGGATATAGGGGAATTAGTTGGTTATGCCCTTGAAGATGAGCCAAAACCATTAGAAGAAAAAAGGAAAGATGAAATCTGTTTAACCTTAATATGCCTGTTGAATATTTCAAAGCAAATTATGGAAACAAAGGGAATATTCTCTTTTGATACTGAATCTGACATAAAGAAGTCTGAAGATGAACAGTTAGAGACAAATGTAGAGGGAAATATACTTCAACAAGTTCATACTGTGCTGGCTAACAGCTTATTATATTTCAGAAAGACATTAATACCAAGATGCGATTGGACAATTCCTGTGTATTACAGGAAAATGATCTCATTTAGAGGTAAGGAAAGAATGATGATCCAGGCATTAACTGAAAAAGAGAAGGCACACATTATTTATGGGCTGGATATTATAGTGGCTGGTTTGAAAGGTTTCTCTGACGAGCTGAAGAAAGCTAACAACATCCATTATTAACATGAAATTATCACCAGAAGAAAATGCCCTTTACATTTTACAATCAAAGCTGAGTGATATTCCTATTACTTTCAGAAGGCTTGTTTGTAATGACAATGATTGGAGTATTCCTACCTTTTACAGGAAATTCAAATTTTATGTTAGGGGTAAAGAAAACCTTATGTTAAGGTTAAGTCCATCTGAAACTAAAAGTATGATCAGTCAAGCAATGGTTATTTTTAATGATTTGGGAGAATTTCTGAAAGAATCCAGTCCCAAGGTGGGTATAGATTTCTTGGAGGAAACCAAACAGCTTTGGGATACGACTAAACCAGTTAAAAGGAAATCACAAGTATAAACAGAATTTAATCATTTTGGATCACATTTTGGGTTACATTGTCTATTGAATATCAGAGAAAGCTAACAAAAAACTACACTTATATCTAGTATTCACTGCATTATATAGTAGTTAAAACTATTAATATACTTGCATGGGGTGCAAGAGGTCGCTGGTTCGAATCCAGTCGTCCCGACATATTTAATATCAAAGGATATCAGGAGGCACGTAGAACGCAGGTTTTACGGGCCTTTTGTGTTTTTGGGGATGTAGTTTAGGTGAATCGATATCGATTTATTCGTGAGTTAAAAGGTGAATCGTTTTGTGAGTTATATTGCGATTCACGAAACTGCATACAAATGATTGACTTTTAGTTAGTTATATCGAATTAATCGGGGTTGTTTGACATGATTTCAATTCATTTTTCGTGGCTTGTGAGTGTGCTTTTGGTGTAATTGATTTTTAACACGTAAAAATGATTTCAATGGAAAGAAAAGATTCCTTTGGGGTGCACTTTGTGTTGCGCCGGATGAAAAGCGGGAAAAACTACATTTATGCCCGGGTAGTAGTAAATGAAACTATTAGCGAGGTGGGTGCTAAACAGGAGATTGCTGCAAATAGCTGGAATTATGACAGAGGTTGCGCGAAGCCTAAGACGAATGAATTAAAGAGGATTAACAGTTATCTGGAAGAAATGAGGGGAAAGCTGGTAAGGCATTATCAGCAGTTACGTTTGGGAGATGAGACAATAAGTGCAGACATGGTGAAGCAGGCATTTTTAAATTATGATAAGCCAGAAGAGCAGCATTCTTTAATGTGGCTAAATGATCACCACAATAAGATTATGAAATCGGTCCTTGCTCAAGGGACCATGAAGAATTACTACACTACAAGGAGCTATTTACAGCTGTTTATAAAAAAACAATATAGTACAAATGATATCCTGCTCAGAAAATTGACTTTTGAGTTTATCATTTTAGCGGCCATAATAGTCTTGTAAAAAATATAATAATATAGGATACACCATGATGATTCCTATGATATACAAGAGCACTAAAATTGTTTGTTTTACTGAAGTGGCCATATATAAAGGTATTAAACGAACTCAACATTCGCATTCATACTTTCATTGTACTATAACATTTTAAACAAAGTAAATCTGACACGCTGAGCTTTAAAGTATAGCCTTCTCTATTAAAAAACAATTACTTAAATATCGTGTTTTGTTTGACAAATTCCACATTATCAATATCGGAACTCATCCGAACATCCGTAACTGCAACAAATTTCTTATTATCATAAATATTCATGATTCTTTTATCGGAATCCAATATAACGGTATTGCCAACTTTAATAGATGCAGGAACATATCCGTAAAATTCCGCGTCCGCTCCTTTTATTTTATAGGGAATGATCCCATAATTTGAACTGTCAGCGAATTCTTTTGTATTTGTATCCGTTATTTTAATCACAATAATACCATATGCATGGTTATGTGATCTGTTGTATGAAATTATTGTTCCGGAAAACCTTACATGATTTGTCAAAACCTGATCCTCTTTGGCATACTCTTTTGAGCTAATCCTAAACCAGATAAAAACAACTATACCAACAATTAAACATGTTATTATAAAGACCTTTGTTTGCATAACTATTCTTTTTATAGCCTACTTATATTATTATAACCATATTGCAAGATAGATGATTGAACTGGCGATATTGCGTTAGTTAACCTGTCCAGCCATCCTCTTTCAGAAGTTGGTTTCACATTATTCAGTAAGGTGGTCGTAGATTTTTGAAGCCCAATTGATAAGTAATTAGCCGCTCCACCAACTCCAACATTCACACCAATTGATAACCCTTTCCATCCTTCATGACCAGGATTCTTAGTAGAAGAAAATCCGGAGACTGACAACCCTCCACCAACTATTGCCTTAATATCAGCTGACACAGAGACTGCATAGCTTTTGTCAGCAAAAGAAGCAGGATCTGTTTCTTTATGTGTATCATAAGCTACAAACAGGCTAATACCAGCATTTCCGCCAAAAGAAATCTGACCTCCTACGGATCCCCCCCTATGCCCACCAGCATACACGTAATTGTAATCAGAATACCTATTATCTGTAAAATTAACGACTGAAAGCTCCAGGCCATAGTTTACACCACCACCTACGGCATATCCAACATCAACATTTGATGTATATCCATAGGCAAAGTTATTAGGATTAACACTTTGTAATCCTAAATCCAAAGACCTGTTAGTAATGAGCGGAACAGGAACATTGATCACCTTGTCTTCCCCTGCAGTAAGTATCCGAATCTCCTTATTATCCAATCCTCTGAATACAATATCGTCCGGTTTCATTCCATCAGGATCAGAAAATCTAATGGGATTGTTGTAAGAATAACTATATGGACTCCATCTTCTCATTGAATCAGCTAATGGATCTAATCGCATCCATCGTCCTAACTGAGGATCCAGCATCCTTGCCCCATAGTTATACCAATCTAATCCACTTCCATCTCCGAACTCCTTATTCTGTAATTCCTTCCCATTATATTTCATCCTGTTCTCCGGATAATCAAGCCCTTTCAAGGCATTCGAACTTATCCCTGCCATCGTCAAACCAAACGGATAATAATGCGTTTCCTCCAACAATGGCCCTCCATTATGCACTATAGTCAGGTTATCAAAATAAACATCCTCTCCACTCTCATTACTGGTATAAATATACATAAACCCAGTCTTTTTGATCACCATCCTCGAAGTACCCAGCGTTTGTAACACATCCGGACTACCCTGCACCTGCTTCATACCACTATTATCATCTACCAGCGTAAAACCATCGTCAAATAAAACATAGTTCAGATAGGCTTTGGGCTTATCACTCAGGTTCTGGCTTGCATCCTTTTGCTTTAACTGATCATAATTGGTGCTAGTAAAATTCGTTACTATCGGTGATCCGGAACCAGTAGCGCCATGCACGCCATCTACGACCCCTGTACCACTAAATGCCTGCAATATAGCCGTCAACATAGCTGATGATGTTGAAGCCGATGTACTTGCGGCTGTAGTTTTATAAAATGCTTTTGCGCCAAGTTGAAGAGTATCCCCCGCCATCACCCTCAATACAATGGAAGGTCCTATCTTCTTGCCATTATTCGCATTCAGCAGTGCAAGGTAATCATTCGGACTAGTGGTGGCATCCGCAGGATAACCAGCAGGCTTCTGTGTCCGGGTATTATCAATATTGCTGAATAAGGCATTCTCCTTTGCAGCCGCTGCTGATTCCATTGTAGCCGCGTAGACACTGGTATCAGTTTTTGTACCTAAAACAATTCTTACGTTACCTAAATGATCCTTCTCAAAATAATCTAAACCATAAGTAATTGCCTGCCCTTCTTTGTATACCGGCCGGATTCTCCCTTCTTCATGACTGCAGAACTGTAAGGTGTCATTATCATACACAAACGGACCTATATAATCGGTAAACCTGGTAACGGCCGGTGTCACTGAAATATCTGTTATTCCCTTTCTTATCCTGTTGCCTGCCGCATCATACTGATAGGTAATAGTGCCCTTATTCGTTACCTGGATCGTATCTGGAAGATTGAGATAATTATAATGAATGCTTGCTATTCTTTTATTCAGGTCCTGTGTAAGATTACCAATGGTATCATATTGATAATCCAGGCCTGCATTAGCATTCACAAAATCGCCCAGTTTTAATGTTGCAGTTACAGCCGGATCTGTTACTGCCAGCAGTTTATTACTGGTATCCCTGTATGTATAGGTTAGTTGATCAATCGGCTGGATCTTTGTTCCATTCATCCCTTTCTGCGTCATTGTTGCGATATTGCCATTTTCATCATAGGCCAGCTCACTGACTGAAAAATCTATCTTATCTTTTGACCATGCAGCACCATTGGTATTTTGCTGATTGAATTCAGCCCCTGTTAAGCGGCTTAATGGATCATATGTGTAACCATATGCACGGGCGATACCATCACCACCACTTTTCCACTTGTTGCCTGCTATATTGCCATTGTACTGACTGGCGCTGAATCCGTAATCGTAATTCAACTCCTGGCCAAACCAATTGCTGGTACTAGCTCCCGTATTTACATATACCTTATTAATACCTTGCATCCAACCCCGCAGGTGATATTCGTACTCCATATTATCCAGCTGAGTACTAGTACCCGTAACGCCTAAACGTCTTTTCTTCAAACGGCCCAACTCATCGTATGAATATTCTGCAATGGTCGTTTCCAGGCTGGCATTGTCATTCAGCCGCTTCCTGATACTGAGCAATCTTCCCCCATTGTCATACAGGTTCATGGTCAGTACCTTTGTTGCAGGCGTAGCGCCACTCCGCAGGTTGGTATGATTCAGATAAGTACTTAAGACCTTTCCTGTAAAATCATACAGGGAGGTAATGATGTCCTTTCCCCCTGCTACATTCTCTGTGATAGTTTGAATCAGCTTCCCTTTATCATCATAATAATTACTTGTTGTCAACCACTGTCCGGTTTCAATCACCTTTACTTTTGTACCCGTTAACAATCCGCCGGTATTAGTAGTTGGTGTTGATGGCAATGTTTCCGCATAGGGATTGTTCCCAGCCTGCGGTTTGCTGATATCTGCACTGACATAATCCAGTTTGCCTGCATACGTGTAATTATCATAATACATGTATTCCAATGGGGTCAATGCGCTTTGCGGTATATTAGGCAAAGGATTCACAACTGTTAATACCTCTGTACCTTTATTGGCAGTACCGGTGATTTCAGCTAAGAATTCTGTATTTGCGGTTGATTCAAATCCTGGTTGGAAAGTAATGGTATTAGAAGCCTGATAAAGGTTGCGTCCATCGTAATTGGCAACTACCAGATCGGCATCTCCTGGAAATGTATAGGTAAGCGTAGCTGTGTTTGCTGTAGCTGTATTCATCAGATCCTGCAAATCAGAACGGGAATTAGCAGCGCTGTACAATGCTTTCATGATCGCATGATTAAAACCATCATAGAACATTACCAGCCACTGACCATTGGATTTCTGATTCCCGTCTCTGGAAAACACCAATCTGTCACGTACGTCAAACACCATTTCTGTAGAATCAGCACCAGGGATCTTTTTAACAATCATTCTGTTTCGCTCGTCATAACGATAGATATAGCAAAGTTCTTTCACCACGTTGTTGGTTAAACTCCACTTACCTTTTATCGCCTCTACTCCTTTGGGAGAGATTACACAACGAAGATTTCCTATATCATCATACACATAATAGGTACATAACCACCCCACATGCGCCGTACCTGGCGTTGCCGCCAGCTGTACTTTTTTTAGTATCACCTGGCCTGCCATGTCTTTGAATTCAATGACCTTATTGCCCACCTCGTCAATTGTTAAATTTTTGGACAAGGTACCGGTAGCATACCAGCTGGTGCTTTTTACAGGTACTACGGTATTAGCTTCCATAGACCAGACACGGACGGAATCCGCCTCCGTATTTATCTGGTACTGGGTTTCAATAGGATGACTGCCTCCCTCTCTGGCCCAGCTATTACCTGCTGCATAAGATTTTAATGCTCTGTTCAAAGGAGATGCTTCATATTCTATACGGGAGTAGAAAATGCTCTCGCCTGCTGCTCCGGGATTCAATGAACTATTTTTATAAAATGTGGCCTGGCTATTGAATGGGTCCGTTTTAAATGTGCCACTGCCCTGCTGTGTATAGGGCAGGTAGCTGATCTGTTCTCTTCCATAAGCATCATATACAATCGGTGCAACCACATCATTACCTGCGGCACTACTCCCTCTGGATACTGTTTGTAGAGGTCGACCCAAACCATCAAAATATTGTGTCTTCCATTTTACTTCAGCAGTTGTACGGGCTGCAGCATTTACAACAGCAGTATCTGCCGTCGGCATATTAGGTTCCCTGGTCCTGACATAATTTATAGTCGACGTTGTATATGCCGCAGGAACTGCAGCCGGTGTTACTGTAGGACGACTGGTAGCTACTGGTGTCTGCGCCAGTGCCGGAAGGGAAATACCAGCTATGATCAGGGAAAATATCTTTCGCATGGGATGCAATTTATTTAGTGATAGGTTGCTGATATCCGTACTCAAATACCTTCAGTACATTACGATCTTTATCCCTGATGGTTTTTAATCGCATCAGGCCATCATATTCGTAATAATTGATCACGTTCCGGATATCGCATTGATTGATCAACCCTATCAGCGGGTCATAGGTAAAGGTGGTCATCTGTGCATTTACAGGGTACAGCCGCAGTTCATCGATCGTACCTGCTCCGCTCACAGTAATAGTACCACCGGATGGATTGGCAATTGTATGCTGATAATAGGTCCAGCCATTGGTAGAAGTGCCTGCTGTACCTGCGGCACCATTAACGGTAACGGACCCACTCTTCTTCCAGTAAGAAACGATATAGGTAGTAGTGGCGCTCAGACCAGTGCGGGAAATAGCTGTACCCA
>Ga0182005_1000428_pt1 | contig 22428 bp, 18 predicted proteins | sample Sormic07211103_1_FD_123021 | JGI IMG/M metagenome (GOLD analysis project Ga0182005, IMG submission 123021) | Rhizosphere microbial communities from Sorghum bicolor, Mead, Nebraska, USA - 072115-103_1 MetaG | ecosystem: Host-associated > Plants > Roots > Rhizosphere | place: USA: Nebraska...
AGCCGGTGAAATCGGTTGGCGTTGTCGGCGATGGCCGTCGTTACGCCTGGGTCGTTGCCCTGCGTGCCGTGGAAACCATCGACTTCATGACCGCGCGTTGGGCACACCTGCCTTACGAACTGCTGGAAACCGTCAGCGGTCGTATCATCAATGAAATCGAAGGCATCTCCCGCGTCACCTATGACGTGTCGAGCAAGCCGCCAGCGACGATTGAGTGGGAGTGATCCCGCTCTGACTGATCGTCGGTAACAACCGAAAGGCCCCGTGAATGTGAGTTCACGGGGCCTTTCGCGTTTCACGGTGCGGTGTTTCCCTACACTGGCAAGCGTCCTTCGAGTTTCATGCCCATGCCGGTGAGCGCATGGGAAAGGCTGATCAGGTTGGGGTAAGGTTTTTGATGGATGTCAGTCCAGGCGGGGCGATTGACCAGGTATTGCCCATCGGCCGTTCGTTCAACCAGAGTCTCTGTGATCAGGCCGGTTCTGCTGCGATGGACCAATGTCCAGGTTCCGTCAGATTCCTTGAAAGTGAACATTCCCTGGCGGAACAGCAGTTGAGCGATTTCGTCCGGGGTTCGTTGCAGCATGGGCATCGGTACTTGCAGGTGGATATCGGCATACAAGGTGTCGAAATCTCCATGAAAGTTAACGGGGGGCGGGCTGGCATTGCGGCCCACCTCTATGCCGTGGTCTATCTCCATATGCAGGCTGCGCTCGGGAAGTACTTCCTCGATACGCAAGCCGATACCGCCATTCATTTCACTGAGGCCGGCAATGCCTCTAAAGGTATTGGTGTTTTCCTGGCCCGTCAGCACGACCCATTTACCTGATCTGCCAAGCGCTTCATTGGCACGCATGATCGTGGTGGTGAGGTAGTTTTTAATGGATTGTTCCTGAACATCAATGAGGGACGATTCTGGATATCGGTAACTTGCCAGGCAATCGGTCGACTGGATCCGGATACCGTTCTCGCGAGCCACCTTGACGACCTCAAGAGGGGTGAACTGCCCGGCAGGATCGCTTTGTAACTGTTTCAAATACTTTTCGAGCATGCCGTCCATCTTTGCGCCTCTGCCGAAAATATTCAGGTCCATTTGATTGAAGTCATTGAGCAAGCGATGCATATAGATCGTCTTGACGCCTTGCCTGGCCAACGTCTGCATGTTCTCGATGAGGAACCGCATGCTGGCAATACGATCCTGGCTTTCTCCAATCACTAATCCCGGCGAAGCATCGAATATTTCCTGAATGAGTTCCGGGACAGTCATCGACGGCGTGATGACGGGTTGTACCGGGCGTGTCGGCAATGAGGCAAAAAAGTTTTCTTTGGAGAAGAAAGCACGAGCATCTCTCAATAGAGCTGTGCGATGTCCCGCGACGAACTCTTCATAGGGTGTCACCCCTTGTATGCGTCCGTTGGGAAGGTTGATTATTTTTATGTGCGTTTCTTTCTTACCTAGCCCCAGGAAGTTGAGCGACCGCCCATTGGAGGTGTCGTACTTCGTCGAGGGCACGCTAAATGATTCCGGTGGTCGGACATGGTCGGGAAACCGGGAAGGACCCGGAACAGCGGCGAGGTCGTCGTTGCCACCACCCTTCAAACCGGATTTGGGCGTCAACTCCCACTCGCCATCGGCGTTCAAACGCACGGGGATCGATCCTGAGGACGCGTGAGGGTTTGCCGGGTCGATGATGGCCCAGGTGCCACCGCCGTTGATGTCGGTTTCGTAACGCACGTAATAGGCTGCGTCGTTCATCATGATGGCAGTCGAGGGGTTGGAGTTGAGCGAGTAGATGCCCTGGAACTTGCCGCTGGTGGCAAGTGGCGCCTCACTTTCCAGAATCTCGTTACTTTGCCAGTGCTCCGGTACTTCAAGGTCCTGTGCCGGCACCGGTTTCAGGGGGATGAACTCTGGAAGTTGAGTGGTTGCGCGCTCTGAACCGTCGGACAACTCCTGTTCTTGCGTACCGATCGGTTCGGCAGGATTGTTGGCCTCCCGCAGGCTGGCCATTTCGGCGGCTTCGGCGGCCTCGGCCGAAGCGCCGACCTCTTCCAGAACATCGACCTCCTTGAGCAGCGGAAGGTTGAACAGAAGGTTGATTCCAGCCAGTACGGCGCCTTTTACGCCGGCCTTGCGCTCCGCCACCGTTTTGCCGTTCACGGCCTTGTCGATGTTCAAGCCCATTGAGGCGATGCTGGCGCCAATCACCGGCAGTGCAATCGGCCAGCCGAGCAGCGCCAGCGGCCCGAAGACGTGCAGACCGGCGCTCAGGTAACCCAGCCACATGCCTTTACGCAGTTGTCCGTTGGTTACCAGAGACAGATCGGCCTCTTGCGACATTGCGCTCTGCACATTACGGCTCAACCAGGAGAACGCGTCACCACTGATGGTGATGTTTTTCTGATTGATCAGATGGTGATCGTATTTGCCCCACGTGCCCACCAACTGGTTCATCAGGGGCGTAATGTTGTCGTGGATCTCCTGACGCACCGACAGCGGGAAGTGAGTCATGAACTCGGTATAGCGCGCGTCATCATTCATTTGCAGCAGGATCCACCAGTGCATGTCCGTCAACGTCGGGTGCACGTGAAACGCTTCTGTGGCCCCCGGGACATAGGTGATTTGCCGTCCGCTACCGTCATCGATACGCAGAATATCCGTGGCGACATGCCCGGCGACGTCCAGGGCGCACACCCGCAGATCTGCTGGTGCAGAGGTTTGCGCACGCAAGGTCTCCAGGGAGATCGGCCAGCATTTGTCAGCGGCGACGGCCCGGATGACGGTTTGGAACTCTTCCTCCTGCAGCGTACCGTTTTCCCGCGCCTCGATGGCTTTACTCAGATAGTTGCATTTCGCCAAGGTCCGGTAGTCATCGAAATGCGCGCTCCAGTAGGCGTTCAGCTTGTCCCGGTAACGGTCACTGAAGGTCTCGTGCCAGAAATCCTTGAGCACTGCGCTGGGGTACATCCGGACTTCGTTGGTTTCGTTGTAAATGCTGGCGGTTGCGTCGGCGGTGTAAAACCCGCCGTAACAGTCCAGCTGATCGAAATAGTCCTGATCAGTGACGTAGTACCGATGAATCACCAGCTGCGTCAGGGTCATTGACTGACTGGGTTTAGGGTAATGCTCCCAGCCCAGGAAGGTCTGGGTGCTGCTGGCCGTGACATTGCCAAAGCGATGCCACCAGACCTGATCCGGGTCCAGGCCGGTAATGCCGTGTTTTTTCAGGATTTCAGTGGCCATCACATGGGCTTCTTCGTGCAAATCGGGACAGGCAGTCACGATGACGGGTGCGATGGTCAGCAGGTGCTGTTTGTCTGCGGTATCGGGCAGCGTTTCACTTGTTTGATCGGTAGGCATGTTCTCGCTCCTTGAGAAATGGGCTGAGAGGATTGCCCATTTGCTCGAGGGAGGTGCACTACATAGTTATGTACAAACACGATTCTGGAACGTGTAGGGTCAGCGCCGTGCCACATCCGAAAAGTAGAACTTGTCGAGGGTATGCCGCGATTCGGTGTACTCGAACTGGCGGCCGTCCTGCAGGAACGTCTGGTTGCTGACCACAATCACATGGCTCTGGCCGTCGAGGTCCAGGTGTTGCTGGTCGTCCTTGCTGCGCGGCACCGCTTCGATGGTGCGCTGGGCATAGGCGATCTGCAGTTGCAGGGTTTGCTCGATGAAGGCATAGATCGAGTGCTCGGCGATTTCGCGGGACAAGCCGGGAATCACGTCGCTGACGAAATGGTTGATGTCCAGGATCACGCGTTTGCCGTCGATCCGCCGCACGCGCTTGATCCGCGTGATCACGCTGCCCTCAGCCGCCTTGATGTGTTCGAGCAGCGGGCCTTCGAGAGGAATCTGGGTGAATTCGACCACTTCGGTGCTGACGTCGTTGCCCAGTCGCGGGTAGGTTTCCTGGAAGCTGACGATGCCGCCGAGCTGAAACTCGATCGGGTTGGTGGACAGCACGAAGGTGCCTTTGCCATGGACTTTCTGGGCGAAACCGCGCTCCTGCAATTGCTCGATGGCCTTGCGCACGGTGCCGCGACTGGCTTGATAGCTGTCCATCAGTTCGGTTTCGGAAGGCAATCGGGCGCCGCGTTCCAGACGTTCGGTGGTAATGCTGGCAAGCAGATCGCTGTAGATCTGGTTGTATTTACTCATGGGGATGGCTCTGTGCCGCGTTGTGCTCAAGGTTTTGAACCTTAAGGGCAGGGTAGGGGTTTGTCCATGCGGCTTTGGGTTTCTTTGACTTAGGGGGTAGGAAATATCGCCGCCTGTCGGGTTCAGGATAAACAAAATCAAACTCGTCTGTACGAGTTGTTGCTTTAACTCGTACAGACGAGTATTTTTCGCTTCGGCGTGCTGCCAATAACAAAAAACTACAGCGGAAGAACAAGCATGAGCCATGACTATCCGAACATCGTCACCGAGCTGCTGCACAGCCTCGGTGGCAGCGACAACCTCGAGCAGGCCGCGCACTGTGTCACACGGCTGCGCCTGGCCCTCAAGGACCCGAGCCTGGTCGACAGCGCCACGCTGAACCGGATCGATCTGGTCAAGGGTTCGTTCTATACCGGCGGCCTGTTCCAGGTGGTGATCGGCCCTGGCGAAGTGGAAAAGGTCTACGCCGAGCTGCGCCGACAGACCGGTCTCGCCGTCTCGACCATCGCCGACGTCAAACAGAAAAGCGCCGACAAGATCAACGCCATGCAGCGACTGGTGCGGGTGTTTTCCGACGTATTCATGCCGATTCTCCCGGCGCTGATCATTGCCGGCCTGCTGATGGGCATCAACAACCTGATCGGCGCCAAGGGCATGTTCATCGAGGGCAAGACCCTGCTGGACGCCTATCCGACGCTGGACGGGCTCTGGAGCCTGATCAACCTGATGGCCAACACGTCCTTCGTGTTCCTCCCGGCGCTGGTGGGCTGGTCGGCGGCCAAGCGCTTTGGCGGCAGCGAAATCCTCGGCATTGTGCTCGGCCTGATGCTGGTGCACCCGGATCTGCTCAACGCCTGGAACTACGGCAAAGCGGTGGCCGGGCTTGAGGGGCAGAGCTTGCCGTACTTCGACATCCTCGGTGTGTTCCAGATCGAGAAAGTCGGTTATCAGGGCCAGATCCTGCCGATCCTGCTGGCGGCCTATGTGATGAGCGTCATCGAAAAGTGGTTGCGGGCACGGGTGCCGAACGCCATTCAACTGCTGGTGGTGCCGATCACCACCATCGTCGTCACCGGTGTGCTGGCGCTGGCGGTAATTGGTCCGGTGACCCGCCATCTGGGGATTCTCATCACTGAAGGCGTGGTCACCCTGTTCGACCTGGCGCCGATGGTTGGCGGGGCGATTTTCGGCCTGCTCTACGCACCGCTGGTGATCACTGGCATGCACCACATGTTTCTGGCGGTCGACCTGCAACTGATCTCCACCCAGGGTGGCACGTTCATCTGGCCGATGATCGTCATGTCCAACCTCGCACAAGGCAGCGCGGCATTGGGGGTGTTCTACATGACCCGCAGTGTGCGGGACAAAAGCATGGCCTCGACCTCGGCGATTTCTGCCTACTTCGGCATCACCGAGCCGGCCATGTTCGGGGTCAACCTGCGCTACAAGTTTCCGTTCTATGCGGCCCTGATCGGCTCGGCCCTGGGCTGCATCTTCCTGTCGCTGAACAAGGTCCAGGCCTCGGCGATCGGCGTTGGCGGCTTGCCCGGTTTCATCTCGATCATCCCGCAGTTCATTCCGATGTTCGTGGTCGGGATGGTGATTGCCATGGTCGTGCCGTTTGTTTTGACCTGCGGGTTGAGCATGAAGATTGTCCGGCCCGGGTATCGGGTCGCCTGATAGATCGCATTCGCAGTACCTATTCAAAAAGGAATCCGCCATGCAAGACTGGCAACGTTCGGTGATCTACCAGATCTATCCGAAGAGTTTTCACAGCCACGCCGGCAACCCCACGGGGGATTTGCTCGGCGTCGTGGCCAAGCTCGATTACCTGCACTGGCTGGGTGTCGATTGCCTGTGGATTACGCCGTTCCTGCGTTCGCCCCAGCGTGACAACGGTTACGACATCAGCGATTACTACGCCATCGACCCGAGTTACGGGACCATGGCTGACTGCGAGTTGCTGATTGCCGAAGCCGCCAAGCGCGGGATCAAGCTGATGCTCGACATCGTGGTCAACCACACCTCGATCGAACACACCTGGTTCCAGCAGGCCCGAAGCAGCCTCGATAGCCCTTACCGCGACTTCTATATCTGGCGCGACCAGCCGAACAACTGGGAATCCAAGTTCGGCGGTTCGGCTTGGGAGTACGAAGCCCAGACCGGTCAGTATTACCTGCACTTGTTCGACCACACGCAGGCCGACCTGAACTGGGACAACCCCAGGGTGCGCGCTGAAGTCTTCAAGATGATGCGGTTCTGGCGCGACAAAGGCGTGGGCGGTTTCCGTCTGGATGTGATCAACCTGATTTCCAAACCGGCGGATTTCCCTGAGGACAACACTGACGGTCGACGTTTTTACACCGATGGCCCGAACGTCCACGAGTACTTGCAGCAGATGCACCGCGAAGTGTTCGAAGGTCATGACCTGATCAACGTCGGCGAGATGTCGTCCACCAGTCTGGAACACTGCATTCGCTACTCGCGGCCGGAGTCGAAAGAGCTGTCGATGACCTTCAACTTTCATCACTTGAAGGTTGATTACCCGAACCTGCAAAAGTGGATTCGCGCCGATTTCGATTTCCTCGAACTCAAGCGCATCCTCTCCGACTGGCAGACCGGCATGCAGGCCGGCGGTGGCTGGAACGCGCTGTTCTGGTGTAACCACGACCAGCCGCGGGTGGTTTCGCGGTTTGGTGATGACGGCGAGCATCGGGTGGTGTCGGCGAAGATGCTCGGCACCGCGCTGCATTTCCTCCAGGGCACGCCGTTTGTGTATCAAGGCGAAGAGCTGGGCATGACCAATCCGGGGTTCGATCACATCGATCAGTACCGCGATGTCGAGACTCTGAACATCTTCCGGCTCAAGCGCGAGGCCGGTGCAACCGACGCCGACAACATGGCGGCGATCATGCAAAAGTCTCGGGACAACAGCCGCACGCCGATGCACTGGAGCGCCGAGCCGAACGCCGGTTTCAGCGCTGTCGAACCGTGGATCGGGGTGCCGGCCAATGCCGCGCAAATCAACGTCGCCCACCAACTCGACGACCCGGACTCGGTGCTGCATCACTACCGTCTGCTGATTGCCCTGCGCCGCAGTGAAGCGCTGATGTCCGATGGTGTGTACCGACAGTTGTTGCCTGAACACACGCAAATCTGGGCGTACGTGCGTGAAGGCAATGGTGAGCGTTTGCTGGTGCTGAATAACTTTTATGGCACACCGTGCGAAGTTGAACTGCCGTCGGAGGTGATCAGCGAAGCGATGGCACAACGTCTGGTGATCAGCAATTACCCGGACTGTCCGCCACAACATCGGCAGGTCTTTTTACGGCCCTATGAGTCGTTCGTTCTGCACCTGACCAACATTTAAAAACACTGTTTCGAACAACACGCAGAACACTGCGCGGGGGAGTTTTGCGCGCCGGTTTTGCTGCATCACACAATAAAAATAATGAGGTGGTTCTTGAAAACAACAATAAATCGCAGTCTTGTAGCGGCGGGTGTGTGCCTGGCGTTACCACTGTCAGCCCAGGCGCTGGAATTCGCCGGTTACTTGCGCAGCGGCGTCGGGACCTCGGTTAACAGCGGTAAACAGCAGTGTTTCCAGCTACCGGGAGCGCAGACCAAATACCGCTTGGGTAACGAGTGTGAGCAGTACGCTGAACTTGAATTGCGCCAGGATCTGTACACCCTGGACGATGGTTCGGTGCTCAGCGTCGACGGCATGGCATCGCTGTATAACCAGTACGACAAGGACCTGACGTTCAACGGTGACAACGGCTCGGTGCGCATGCCGCAGCTGTATGCGCAATGGTCGAACATGCCCAGCCTCAATGGTGGTTCGCTGTGGGCCGGTCGGCGTTACTACAAACGTAACGACATCCATATTTCCGACTTCTACTACTGGAACCAGAGCGCCACCGGCGGCGGTATCGAGGACGTGCTGATCGGCGATCTGAAGTACAGCTACGCCTTCTCGCGCAAGGACAACCTGTACCAGAAGGACTACATCAACCGTCACGATTTCAACGTCGCCGGCTTCAACACCAACCCCGGCGGTGAGCTGGAGTTCGGCTTGAGCTACATCGACAAACCCGACAGCCGCGACGCTCACCGTGGCTGGGCGATCACCACCCAGCATGTGCAGAAGGGCTTTCTGGGCGGCAAGAACAAACTGGCCTTTCAGTACGGCGAAGGCCCCGGCACCGGGTTGGGCTATACCGGTAACGTGAAGCTGGACGACAGCAGCAAAAGCTACCGGGTGGTGGAGTTCTTCGACTGGCAAGTGACGCCGCGCTTCGGCGGGCAGGTCGAGGCGGTTTATCAGAAGGACATTCGCCCCGACGGCGCTGACCAGAACTGGATTTCCCTCGGGATTCGCCCGGCCTATGCGATCACCGAGCAAATCAAACTGGTGACCGAGCTGGGCCACGATCAGGTCGAGGCCACAGGCGGCACGCGCAAACTGAGCAAGTTCACCATCGCTCCGACCTGGTCACCCAAGGGCCCGGAATTCTGGGCGCGCCCCGAGGTGCGTCTGTATTACACCTATGCCAGTTGGAACGAGGCGGCCAAACGGGCGGCCAATGAACTGGCGGCAGGTTCGGCGTTATCTGACACCGGTGCCTTTGGCACGGCGCGGCATGGTTCGAACGTCGGATTGCAGGTCGAGTACTGGTGGAAATAAGCGATGCTGTCGGGGCCTCGCGCTCCATCGGCACTTCAAAGAACAAAACAGCAGGTGACGTCATGGCCATACCCCAACAATTGCAACTGCTGGCACCCTTGTCCGGCGTGCTGATGCCGCTGGACCAGGTGCCCGATCAGGTGTTTTCCAGTCGCGTGATCGGTGACGGTCTGTGCATCGACCCGACCACGTCCACCTTGTGCGCACCGCTGGCTGGAGTGATCAGCAATGTGCAGGCCAGCGGGCATGCCGTCAGCATCACTGACGACAACGGCGTGCAGGTGTTGATGCACATTGGCCTCGACACCGTGAACCTGGCCGGCAAGGGCTTCACCCGATTGGTGGAGGAAGGTCAGCGGGTTGAGGTGGGGCAGGCGCTGATCGAGTTCGATGCCGATTACATTGCCTTGAACGCCCGCAGTTTGTTGACCTTGATGCTGGTGGTCAGCGGCGAGCCGTTTACCTGGCTGGCCCCTGAAACGGGGGTGGTGCAAAACGGTCAGCCGTTGCTGAGCTTGAATCCGTCTGAAGTAGTGGCCGATGAGCCGGAGGAGGGCGAGGCACTGTTCTCAAAACCGCTGACGCTGCCCAATCTCAATGGCTTGCACGCCCGCCCTGCGGCGGTGTTTGCCCAGGCGGCGAAAGGTTTTTCGGCGAGTATTTGTCTGCATAAACAGCAGGACAGCGCGAACGCCAAATCCCTGGTGGCGATCATGGCGTTGCAGACCGCTCACGGCGACATCGTGCAAGTCAGCGCGGCGGGCGCGGATGCCGAAGTGGCGATCAAGACCCTGGTCGAGTTGTTGGCCGCCGGGTGCGGAGAAGCCGTGACGGTGATGGCAGAGGTTGAAACGGTTGCGGCTGATGCTTCATCGCTGAAGGTGCTGCACGGCGTCTGTGCATCGGCGGGGTCGGCGTTTGGTCAGGTGGTGCAGATCGCGCAGCAGACCCTTGAAGTCATTGAATCCGGTCGGGGCGCGCAAGTTGAGCGCGAGCACCTGTCCCAGGCGTTGGCGACGGCGGTCCTGGACCTGCAGCAGTTGCGTGACCAGGCCACGGGGGACGCCCAGGCAGATATCTTCAAGGCGCATCAGGAACTGCTCGAAGACCCAAGCCTGCTGGATCAGGCCCTGGCACTGATCGACGCCGGCAAAAGCGCCGGTTTCGCCTGGCGGGCGGCCACAGAGTCGACGGCTACCTTGTTCAAAAAACTGGGCAATGCCTTGCTGGCCGAACGGGCAGCGGATTTGGCCGACGTTGGTCAACGGGTGCTCAAGTTGATTCTCGGCGTAGAGGATCAAGCGATGGAGTTGCCGGAAGGGGCGATTCTGATTGCCGAGCAACTGACGCCCTCCCAGACCGCTGGCCTGGACACGCGCAAGGTGCTGGGGTTCGCGACGGTCGGCGGTGGCGCCACCAGCCACGTGGCGATTCTCGCCCGGGCCTTCGGCTTGCCGGCGATCTGCGGTTTGCCGGTTCAGGTGCTGACACTGGCCAATGGCACCCGGGTTTTGCTCGATGCCGACCAGGGCGAGTTGCAGCTGGATCCCGAGCTGGCCGCCATCGAGCAGTTGCAAGCCAATCGTCAGCGACAAAAGAAACGCCGGCAATATGAATTGGAAAATGCCGCGCTGGCTGCCTGTACCCGCGATGGTCATCACGTTGAAATCACCGCCAACATCGCTTCGCTGGCCGAAGCCGAACAGGCCATGACACTGGGTGGCGAAGGCGTCGGTCTGTTGCGTTCGGAGTTTCTGTATCTGGATCGCAACCATGCACCGAGCCATGACGAGCAAGCGTCCACCTACAGCGCTATCGCCCGAGCATTGGGGCCAGCGCGCAGTCTGGTGGTGCGGACCCTGGATGTCGGCGGCGATAAACCATTGGCCTACGTGCCGATGGACCGCGAAACCAACCCGTTCCTGGGCATGCGCGGCATTCGTTTGTGTCTGGAGCGTCCGCAGCTGTTGCGCGATCAGTTCAAGGCGATCCTGAGCAGTGCCGGGTTGGCTCGGCTGCACATCATGTTGCCGATGGTCACGCAATTGTCGGAGTTGCGGCTGGCCCGTCAGCTGCTTGAAGAGGAAGCGCTGGCAGCAGGGCTCACGGAACTGCCGAAACTGGGGATCATGATCGAAGTGCCGGCAGCGGCGCTGATGGCGGATCTGTTTGCGCCCGAGGTGGATTTCTTCTCCATTGGCACCAACGACCTGACCCAATACACCCTGGCCATGGACCGCGATCACCCGCGACTGGCCAGTCAGGCGGATAGCTTTCATCCATCGGTGCTGCGCTTGATCGCCGGTACAGTGAAAGCTGCCCATGCCCATGGCAAATGGGTCGGTGTGTGCGGTGCCTTGGCTTCGGAACATCTGGCGGTGCCGTTGTTGCTGGGGCTTGGCGTGGATGAGTTGTCGGTGAGCGTGCCGCTGATTCCGGCGATCAAGGCGGCGGTTCGCGAAGTGGACCTGCTGGACTGTCAGGCCATCGCCCAGCAAGTGCTGGGGCTGGAAAGTGCCGGGCAGGTACGCGAGGCATTGCGGCTGCACCACGAGGCCACGGTCGATACTTCACTGGTTCTGGAGAACTGAGCATGTTCGAGAAAATGCAGCGGGCGTTCTGGAAAGCGTTGACCCCGGATCTGGTGGTGGATGAGTCGAAAGCGGTAGCTCAAGCCGTTTCCGGACTGGCACCGAATGTCGTGGCCGCACTGGGCGGTGTGGATAACCTCAAGTCGCATCAGCCCGTGGCGCTGACCAGGATGCGGGTGGAGTTACGGGATGTGGCGCGGATGGATCGGCAGGCGTTGACGGCGGCTGGAGTGCCAGGCGTGATGATGCTGGACAGTGGAGTGGTGCATCTGCTCACCGGTTTGCAGTGATCGTTCCCACGCGTTGCCCTTACTGTTTCTCATCCGCAGGTGTATCGTATTCGCCTTTTGCAGGCACCGCGCCTGTGGCTGATACGTGAGGTAGTTGAGTTCATGTCCTTTACCCGTCGACAAATACTCGGTGGTCTGGCCGGTCTTGTGGTGGTTGGCGTGGGGGCCGGTGGCGCGTCGCGTTACTGGCTGGGCAAGATGGCCGACGCTGAGGCCGGCCACGACTATGAGCTGATCGCCGCCCCGCTGGACGTCGAACTGGTGACCGGGCACAAGACCGAGGCCTGGGCGTTCGGCCCCTCGGCGCCGGGCACTGAGTTGCGCGTGCGTCAGGGCGAATGGCTGCGGGTGCGTTTCATCAACCACTTGCCAGTGGCGACCACCATTCACTGGCACGGCATCCGTCTGCCGCTGGAAATGGACGGCGTGCCCTACGTGTCGCAATTGCCGGTACTGCCGGGCGAATACTTCGACTACAAGTTCCGTGTGCCCGACGCCGGCAGCTATTGGTATCACCCGCACGTGAACAGCAGCGAAGAACTCGGTCGCGGGCTGGTCGGTCCGCTGATCATCGAAGAGCGCGAGCCCACCGGTTTCAAGTACGAAAAGACCTTGAGCCTCAAGAGCTGGCATGTCGATGAAGAAGGCGCTTTCGTGCCGTTCAGCATTCCTCGTGAAGCGGCCCGTGGCGGTACGGCTGGGCGCCTGTCGACCATCAATGGCATCTCGCAAGCAGTGATCGACTTGCCTGCCGGGCAGATCACCCGCGTACGCCTGCTCAACCTCGACAACACCCTGACTTATCGCCTCAACATCCCCGGCGTCGAAGCGCAGATCTATGCGCTGGACGGCAACCCGATTGAACCGCGCCCACTGGGCAAGGAATACTGGCTCGGCCCGGGCATGCGCATTTGCCTGGCAATCAAGGCTCCGCCGGCCGGCGAAGAACTGTCCCTGCGCAACGGTCCGGTACGCCTGGGCACCTTGCGCTCAGTGGCCAATACCGACGCGCCGACCGAGTGGCCGCCGGCACTGCCCGCCAACCCGGTGGCCGAGCCAGACCTGGCCAACGCCGAGAAACTCAACTTCAATTTTGAATGGGTGGGCTCGGTGTCGGTCAACGTCGACAATGGCAAGCCGCCCAGCCTGTGGCAGATCAACGGCAAGGCCTGGGATATCACCGACAAGACCTGCGCCGACCGACCGATTGCCAAGCTCGAAAAGGGCAAAAGCTATATTTTCGAATTGAAAAACATGACTCAGTATCAGCACCCGGTCCATTTGCACGGCATGAGCTTCAAGGTTATTTCTTCGAACCGGCACAAGGTTATCCCGTACTTCACCGACACTTACCTGTTGGGCAAGAACGAGCGCGCGCAAGTGGCGCTGGTGGCGGATAACCCGGGCGTCTGGATGTTCCACTGCCATGTGATCGACCACATGGAAACCGGCCTGATGGCCGCCATCGAGGTGGCGTGATGCGTCAGATACGCCCCGCGGCAATTATCGACCGCAGCCGTGATCGTGATTTCATGCGCGAAGCCCTGGCCCTCGCCGCCGAAGGCGCGGCGCTGGGTGAAGTGCCGGTGGGTGCTGTGCTGGTGCAGGACGGTGAAATCATCGGGCGCGGTTTCAATTGCCCGATCAGCGGCAATGACCCCAGCGCCCACGCCGAGATGGTCGCGATCCGCGCCGCCGCCCAGGCCGCCAGCAACTATCGCCTGCCGGGCAGTACGCTATACGTGACGCTGGAGCCGTGCAGCATGTGCGCCGGGCTGATCGTGCATTCGCGGATTGCGCGGGTGGTGTATGGCGCGCTGGAGCCCAAGGCCGGAATTGTGCAGAGCCAGGGGCAGTTTTTTACCCAGGGCTTTTTGAATCACCGGGTGCTGTACGAAGGCGGGGTGTTGGCCGAGGAGTGCGGGGCAGTGTTGAGCGAGTTCTTCAAGGCCCGTAGGGCCAAGCCAGCGGATTAGGCGGCGACAGGTAGGCCGCCTTGCCCGCGAAGCTTTTACTTGCGGGCAACAATCACCGCACGCATCGGCGCCGGCAGCCCTTCGATCGTTTTGCTGTGATCATCCGGATCAAGGAAATCGCTCAACGACTGATACTTCATCCATTCCGTCCCGCGTTGTTCCTCGACCGTGGTCATGCTCACATCCACGCAACGCACATCGCTGAACCCGGCGCGACGCAGCCACAGCTCCAGCGCCGGCACCGACGGCAGGAACCAGACATTGCGCATCTGTGCGTAACGGTCTTCCGGCACCAATACCTGTTGTTGATCGCCTTCGATCACCAGCGTCTCCAGCACCAGTTCACCGCCCTTGACCAGGCAATCCTTCAGCGCCAGCAAATGCTCGATCGGCGAACGACGGTGGTAAAACACGCCCATGGAAAACACGGTGTCGAACCCTTCCAGGTTCGGCGGCAGGTCTTCGAAAGGGAAGGGCAGGTGCCAGGCATTGGGCTCGGACAGGTAACGCTGCACCGCCTGGAACTGGCAGAAGAACAGCCAGTTGGGGTCGACGCCGATTACGCTGTCGGCCCCGGCACCGAGCATGCGCCACATGTAATAGCCGTTGCCGCAGCCGACATCGAGGATGCGTTTGCCCTTCAGGTCCAGATGCGGAGCCACTCGGGACCATTTCCAGTCCGAGCGCCATTCGGTGTCGACATGCACGCCGAACAGGTCAAACGGCCCTTTGCGCCAAGGAGACAAACCCATCAGCGCGGTGCGCATTTGCGCGCGGGTTTCATCGTCGCAATCGGTGTCCAGCTTAAGGCCGTTCAACAAGTCGACTTCGCTCGGCTGGATCTTCGGCAATGCATCCAGTGCGCTCTGCCAGCGCTCCAGGTCGCCGTGACCTTTTTCCATTTTCTTGTCGAGTTGCACTTGCAGGGTGTTGGCCCATTCGGCCAGCGGAGTACCGGCCAGACGGCGGGCGAGGGGGGACAAATCAATCATGGCAAGGCAATCAACGAGGCAAAGTTAAGACACTGGAACCACGGCACGACTTTCGAGAAACCGGCGGCCAACAGGCGCTCGCGATGTTCTTCGAGGCTGTCGGGCTTCATGACATTTTCGATGGCGCTGCGCTTCTGGGCGATTTCCAGTTCGCTGTAGCCGTTGGCGCGTTTGAAGGCCACGTGCAGGTCAGTGAGCAGCGCGTGTTCTTCGGGGTCATTGAAGCGCAGCTTCTCCGAGAGAATCAGCGCGCCACCGGGCAACAGCGATTGGCGGATGCGCGCGAGCAGCGCGGTGCGCTGGTCCGGGGCGATGAATTGCAGGGTGAAGTTCAGCGCCACCACCGAGGCCGGCTGAAATTCCAGGGCAAGGATGTCGCCTTCGATCACTTCCACCGGCAGCAACTCCTGGAACATCGAGTCCTGGCCGTTGAGGTATTCGCGGCAACGCTCGACCATGGCCGCGGAGTTATCCACAGCGATGACGCGGCAGCCGTCGGTGCGCACGTGGCGGCGCAAGGCCTGGGTCACGGCACCCAGCGACGAGCCCAAATCGTAGAGCACGCTGTTTGGCTGAGCGAATTGCGCGGCGAGCACGCCGAGGTTTTCAACGATGGTCGGATAACCCGGCACCGAGCGCTTGATCATGTCCGGGAACACCCGCACCACATCCTCGTTAAAGGCGAAGTCAGGCACCTGGGCCAAAGGCTGGGCGAAAAGGCGATCGGATTCTTTGCTCACGGCGGTTCCAGCGGTGTAGGTGGAAAAGGCCGGCATTTTAGCCAACTTGGCGCGGGGATGCGCGGGTTTGCTGATAAACCGCCGGACTAACCTCGGTTAATGCAGAGACATGCTGTTGTGGCGAGGGAGCTTGCTCGCGCTCGGCTGCGCAGCAGTCGTCATCCGGTAAGTGGGTTTTGTCTGGGAAGTTGGTGTCGCCTGGGTTGGGGCTGCTGCGCAGCCCAACGGGGGCAAGCCCCCTCGCCACAGGGTTAGCGTTGCCGCTGGGTGAACGCCGACGCCGCAATCCCCCATTGCCCCAGCCAGTAACTCAGGATGGTCACGTAAGGCGCGGCATGAAATGGCATCACAAACCGGTTAATGCCAATCACGCTGTCAGAACACACAAACGCCACCGCGCCCGCCGCAGCCAGCAGCGCCGAGCGTTTGGGCACATCGGTGCCGAGTCGGGCCAGGGCGCGCCAGAGCATGGCGCTGATGGCCAGGCCGTAGACGATCACCGGGACCAGCAGCGGCCCCAAGCCATTGGAAATCAGAATCCCCAGCAGCACGGCACCCACGCCGAAGGCGAGGATCAGCGGCAACACAGCCAGACGCCGGCAATCGCTCAAGTAAGCCTTCAGATACGCCAGATGCGCGAGCAAAAATGCTCCAAGTCCAAACACGAACAAGTCTTGCGGCCATGCCAGCAACACATCGCCGACCAAGGAGAAAATCAAACCCAGGCTGATCCAGCGCCGATACTCGCTGGGCGGTGCATCGTGCAACCAGCCGAGCAGGGCCAGCACAGGCATCGGTTTGACCAGCAGGCAGAGCAGCGCGGCATGCACGCTCAGGCCATACATAAAGGTCACCGCGCCCATCAGCGCCAGAATCAGCCAGCCCACGATCAGTTAACCGCGATGGCGCAGTCGAAGGTTTGCACCGCCGGTACTTCCGGTGCCCACGGTTGTGAGTAAGTCAGCCGCAGGCGGCCAGTGCCGGTGGCGAAGGCCTGGAAACGCCAGGTCGAGACGCCGGCACTGCCGACGATCCCGGCGTCTTCCGGGTTGCTGTAAACCTCGGGGCTGAGCGCGCGCAACACACCACCGGCTGAATCCTGGATCGCCCAGCGGTAACCCGTGGTCGGGTTGCTCGGCAGCGTCAGGATCAGGGTTTGCCCGTTGTGCAGTTTCGCCGGGCATTCGCTTTGTTTTTCCACGGTCAGGTTCTGTTTCGGTTGCGAGGCGCAAGCACTCAGCAGAGCAAGGGCGAGGGGGACAAACAGGCGAGTGGGGGACATAAGATCAGCGGCTCCGGCGTTCACGACGAACGGCGAGCATAACTGAAGATGAGACAAATTGTGACGGCCGCCCATTAGGGATGATCGGGCGCGGGAGGTGGGTAATGCCCGTCAGTCAAGTGCAGTCCATGTGGGAGCGGGCCTGTGGCGGTGCGGCATTCCGACAAGCCCCCTCGCCACAGGCCCGCTGCCAGTGGGTTTAGAGTGTGCCGAAAACTTTCTTCGCCAAACTGGTCGCCGCTGCCGCAGGGTTCTTGCGAATGGTTTCTTCCTGTTTGCCAATCATCTCGAACAACCCGTTCAACGCCTGCTCGGTGACGTAGCTTTCGATGTTGGCATTTTTCGCATCCAGCACACCCAGCGTCGCGGCTTGCCCGGCGAACGCGTTGTATTGCTGAGCCAAACCCACCTGGTCGGTGGCTTGCTTGACGATCGGCAAGAACTTGGTACGGATCTGTTCGCGGCTGGTTTTGCTCAGGTACTGAGTGGCCGAATCCTGGCCGCCGCTGAGAATCCCCTTGGCATCTTCCACGGTCATCTTCTTCACCGCATCCACCAGAATCGGCTGAGCCTGCGTTACCGCCGCTTCAGCTGCCTTGTTCATGCTGGTTTCCAGTTGATCGACCTGATCGCCCATGCCGAACTGTTTCATTTTCTTGGCGACCTTGCCCAGTTTTCCCGGCAGTTCGATTTTCACGTCCGGGTTGTTGCTGAAGCCGCCGGGTGTGCCCAGTTGTTTGACGGCCAGCTGCGCGCCTTGGGTCAGGGCGTCCTTGAGCCCGCCGGTGGCGTCTTGTTGCGACAGGTCACTGAGTGACAGTGCCAGGGCGTTGGCGCAGATCATCAAGCCTGCGCACAGGCCGGCGAAGCGAAGGGTAGGGCGGAGCATGGTGGCTTCCTTGTTCGTAAATAAGGTTGGGAACGATGTTGAAATTTAGTCGGTTTGCGCCGCCGTCGCGACTTGGTCCGCCGCATCTTCACTGCGATGCAGTGCCACCTGACGGATCGACAAGCGAATCTCCGCTGGCAGCACCCGCTTGGCGGCGCCTTCGGCCAGTTCACCCAGCAGTTCGTGGTAGCTCAGCTTGCCGGCTTCGTCGCGGCGCAGCACGTCGAGGTCCAGCATTGTCTGGATGAAATGACGGAACAGGCTCTTGTCGAAGAACTCCGGGGCGTTCAGGCCGTGGAGGATCGACAGGCGCTGGGCCATGACGGTGCACAGGTCTTCCAGTTCTTCGGCGCTGATGCTGTTCTGGCCGCTGTTGAGCAGCAGGGAAACGGTCATGTAGAAGCGCTGCAAGGTCTGGGCAATGCTTTTCGACAGCAGCGTCAGCAATACGAAATGCCGCGAACTTGGTGCCGGGCGCAGGTACACGTCCTTCTCGAAACGCAGCAGGCCTTGCTCGACGAAGGCTTCGAGCCACTGATCGATCACGCCATCGAGTTCGTCCAGTGTCCAGCGAATGAACAGCTCCGATTGCAAGTACGGGTACAGCGCACGGGTGTAGCGCAGGATCTGCTCGCGGCTCATGCGCGACGCGCTCTGGAAGAAACTCGCCAGCAGCGACGGCAACGCGAATATGTGCAACACGTTGTTGCGGTAGTAGGTCATCAGGACGGCGTTTTGTTCGTCCAGGTACAGAATCTTGCCCAGCGCATCGTTCTGCTCAGACAGCAGGTTCATGTCCTTCACATGCTCGATCAGCGCGCGGCCGTCACCGTCCGGCAGGGTGGTGTGCGGCGAGTAGGGAACCTTGCGCAACAGCGCCAGATACAAATCGAGCACCCGCGCCATGGCGCGATCGTCCAGGGCCAGGCGGCTGGTGGACAGCAGCGCCAGGGCTACCAGATTCACCGGGTTGATCGCCGCCGCTTCGTTCAGATGCTGCGCGACTTTCTCGCCGAGGCGGTTGGTGGTTTCGTTGAGCCAGGCCGGTTTGAATTGCGGGCCGTGTGCCTGTTGGCGCCAGTCTGGCTGTTCGCTGTCGAGGAACTCCGCCAGTTTGATCGGCTCACCGAAGTTCACCGCGACCTGACCGAAACGCTGTTTGAGCGCGCCGATGACTTTGAAGATGTCGAAGATCGACTCTTTCTTCTTGCTCGCGCCACGCAATTCGCCGAGGTAGGTGCGGCCTTCCAGCACGCGCTCGTAACCGATGTACACCGGCACGAACACGATCGGCATGCGCGACGAGCGCAGGAAGCTGCGCAACGTGATCGCGAGCATCCCGGTTTTCGGTTGCAGCATGCGCCCGGTGCGTGAACGGCCACCCTCGACGAAGTACTCGACCGGGAAACCTTTGGTGAACAGAGTGTGCAGGTATTCGTTGAACACCGAGGTATAGAGCGGATTGCCCTTGAAGGTGCGGCGCATGAAGAACGCACCGCCGCGACGCAACAGACCGCCGATCCCCGGCATGTTGAGGTTGATCCCGGCGGCGATGTGCGGCGGGGTCAGGCCGTTGCGGAACAGCAGATAGGACAGCAGCAGGTAGTCGATGTGGCTGCGGTGGCAGGGGACGTAGATCACTTCGTAACCCGGGGCGACCTTTTGCACGCCTTCGATGTTGTTGACCTTGATCCCGTCGTAGATCTTGTTCCAGAACCAGCTCAGCACCACTTCCATGAAGCGGATCGCGGTGTAGGTGTAGTCGGAGGCGATTTCGTTACCGTAGCGCAAGGCCTGGGCCTTGGCTTTTTCCGGGGAGATGTTTTCGCGCTCGGCTTCGTCGAGGATCGCTTGCTTGACCAGCGGCTGGTTGAGCAGGCCTTTTACCAGGTTACGCCGGTGGGAAATGTCCGGGCCGATCACCGCGGCTTTCAGATTGCGGAAGTGCACCCGCAGAATCCGCTGGGCCATGCGCACCGTGCGCTCGTGGCCCTTGTTGTGTTCGATCAGTTCGCGCAGATGGATCGGCGCCGAGAACTGCACCCGGGTCTTGCGCCCCAGCACGATGATGCTCAGCAACCGGCGCAACCGCCCGGTGACCGCCCAGCTGTCGGCGAACAGCAGCTTCCATGGGCTCGACTCGCTGTCTGGCGACTGGCCCCAGAACACGCTGACCGGGATGATCTGCGCGTCTTCGGCGGCGTTCTGGCTCAGGGCGCTGACCAGACGGGTCAGGGTTGGCGGCGCACCGCGTTTGTCCTGACGGCCGAGCCAGTCGGGATCCGGTGTCAGGTAAAAGAACGCGGCGGGCTCCACCAGCGCACCCACCGCTACCGGCAATACCGGACGGGGCAGGCCGGCCTTGCTGCATTCGGTATCGACCACGGCAAGGTCGGTCAGCGAAGGATTTTGCAGGACGTAGAACACCGGCCGGCTGCGGTCGAGGTTAAGGGTGAACGACGACTGGTTGATCGTCTCTGAGCGAACCCAGAGGTACAGCAGTCGGCGCAGGGTGCCAAACACAAGACGGCGGAACGGGGAACGGGTCATACGGCTTCTGCGTGAGTGAATAAAACCGAGCGTTTGCTCGGGCGGTCGATAGTGTGCCGGATTCATCGAAAATCGGCAAAAAAGCAGCGAAGTAAACTCCTGTTGAGAGTTTTCGCACCTGTCATATACTCGGCGGTCTGTCGCCGGGGCCCTTCAATGGACGTCGGATGCAGGCTGACGTTCCTCAAGGCTTTCCTGCGAAAAGCCCATTCAATAATAAAAAGGGAGTATGAACAGATGGCAACACGCGAAACCGGCAACGTGAAGTGGTTCAACGACGCCAAGGGTTATGGCTTCATTCAGCGCCAGGACGGGGTGGACGTGTTCGTGCACTACCGCGCGATCCGTGGCGAAGGGCATCGCTCGCTGACTGAAGGTCAGCAGGTTGAATATGCGGTGGTGGAAGGGCAGAAGGGATTGCAGGCTGAGGATGTTGTAGGTCTGTAAACCCGCAGAACCCTGTAGGAGCGAGCGGTGCGGCGATCCGACTTGCCCGCGAAGGCGTCATCACTGGCGCTAAAAGCTTCGCGGGCAAGCCTCGCTCCTACAGATTTATGCTTACGCAGATTACGCAGATTACGCAGATTACGCAGATTACGCAGATTACGCGGTTTTCCAGGTGATCTCTTCTTCACCATCGACACTGATGCGAATCCAGCGATCTGCCGTTTCCTCACCTTCTTCCTCGACCCAGCTACCCGGCGCACAACGCACTTCGACGTTCAATGCGGCAAATGCAGCGCGGGCGCAAGCGATGTCGTCTTCCCATGGGGTCTGGTCGCTTTCCAGGTACAGGCTGTTCCATTTGCCTACGGCTTTGGGCAGCCAGGTCACTGGCACGCTACCAGCCTTGCACTTGTAGGTCTGGCCTTTCTGAACCCAGTCGGTGCACGGGCCTAGAGCCGCGCCGAGCCAGGCTGCGATGGCTTTGTGATCGACGTCGGCGTCTTTCAGGTAAATCTCGATGTCCGGTTGGCGCATGGATGTCCTCACTGCGGGTCTGAAAAATCCATTCGCGGATTTAGCCGGCCTTGAGCCTTTACTCAAGACCAAAAATTAAAGTTGTTCTCTAACTACTACTGCAGAACGAAATAATCGTAGCGCATCGAAACGGTGACCTCGAACGGTTCCACTTGTTCAATGACTGCTGTCCGGCGTTCGGCACTGGCGCGCCAGCCGTGAGGTGTCATCGCCAAGAGATTCGCGCGATCCTGACCATTGACCAGCGTCAGTTTGAATTCCAGGGTTTCGCTGTGTTGCAACGCCATGCCTTCCGGCACCAGCGCCAGGTGCTTGTCGTCGGTGTACTCGCGCACTTCGTCGTACAGCCGCTCACGCAATTCCATCAGATGGCCGCTGGTCGGCCCGACTTTCATCAAGCCGCCACCGGGGCTGAGCAGACGTTTGGCTTCTTCCCAGTCCAGCGGGCTGAACACGCTGGCCAGAAACTGGCAGCTGCCCGAGGCCAATGGCACCCGCGCCATGCTGGCGATTAACCAGGTCAGCGCAGGGTTGCGTTTGCAGGCGCGTTTGACCGCTTCCCGGGAAATGTCCAGGGCATAGCCATCGGCGTTGGGCAAGGCTTCGGCGATTTGCGCGGTGTAATACCCCTCGCCACAACCGATGTCCAGCCAGCGCTGCGGCGCATAACCGGCCGCCAGTTCCGCCAGACGCTTGGCCACCGGCGCGTAATGGCCGGCGTTCAGAAAGTCGCGACGGGCTTCGACCATCGCCTGGTTATCCCCAGGGTCTCGGCTGTTCTTGTGCTGCACCGGCAGCAGGTTCAGGTAACCCTGCCGTGCGCGGTCGAAACGATGCCCGGCGGGGCAGGCCACGCCGTTGTCCACCGCGTTCAGCGGTTCGCTGCAGATCGGACAGGCGAGCATCAGGCGAGCAACTTGATCAGGGTCTGGTAGTAGATTTCGGTCAGCACGTCGAGGTCGGCCGCCAGTACACGCTCGTTGACCTGGTGGATCGTCGCGTTGACCGGGCCCAGTTCAACCACTTGGGTGCCCATGGTCGCGATGAAGCGCCCATCTGAAGTGCCGCCGCTGGTGGAGGCTTTGGTGTCACGACCGGTGATGTCCTTGATGCTCGCCGACACCGCGTCGAGCAGCGCGCCCGGCTCAGTGAGGAACGGCAGGCCGGACAGCGCCCAGTCGATGTGCCAGTCCAGGCCATGCTTGTCGAGAATGTCGGCGACGCGCTTTTGCAGGCCTTCGACGGTGGACTCGGTGGAGAAGCGGAAGTTGAATACCGCCACCAG
>Ga0182005_1000429_pt1 | contig 22402 bp, 21 predicted proteins | sample Sormic07211103_1_FD_123021 | JGI IMG/M metagenome (GOLD analysis project Ga0182005, IMG submission 123021) | Rhizosphere microbial communities from Sorghum bicolor, Mead, Nebraska, USA - 072115-103_1 MetaG | ecosystem: Host-associated > Plants > Roots > Rhizosphere | place: USA: Nebraska...
AGTGGCGGTTGCTGCGATGGTTCTCAGCCCATGTGCTTTCAGGAAGGAGAGTTCAAAGTAGGCCAGTCCGATGTATTGCTCGGTAATGTTGCCGGCTGTAACTTTTACATGAATGCAGACCAGTTCGAATACTGGAAACACACCCAGCTCACCCTGGACGTTGTTCCCGGCAGAGGATCCAGTTTCTCTCTTGAAATTCCATTAGGAGTAAGATTTCATATCCGCTCCCGCCTATTCACCGAGGCAGAAATACAGGCATTGACGAATTGATTTCATTTTGCATTGTTCGTTTTATACAATAATACCCCTGTCGCCCCAGCAAGGTAAATACCCCATTAAAAGCGATATGGGCCGGATATGACATTTTTCCTAATATACCTCCACAGGAGCAGGGAATATTTGTATAAAAAAAATAGAGCGTACTCAGGTACAACGTAAACAACAACATGACAAAGAAAGACAGGAACAACCCCGATTTCCTGGTTGCCGCAAAACTCAGTAAAGCCACTATTAAGAACTCTACCCCCAACACCCCCGGCCCTAACAAGGTCTTGTCATATTTCACCAGCAAAGGTGACTTACTCATATCCGATAAAAACAATCCATAATCCATTGCCTTTACCACCGCCGCATACATAAATAACAAACTCAGTAAACCCACAATCAGGAATACGATATATGTCCTTTTCATAATTGTTTCAGTTTAAACCGTAAGATATTCCGCTCATAAGCGGCAATCAGCGTATCCCCGCATTTAGCCAGTTGCAAAACGGGTTTGTTCTGGTACCCGGGCAACCGGAAACTCCCCGCATATTGCGTGTCACCGATATTATATACATCCACCGCAGGGCCTCTATAGCCGCTTTTCACCGCATCCTGCGATAACACATAAGACAATACATACAAATGATCAGCATCCGCAGTAGCCGTAGAATTCACAATGATCGCTTTGGGAGATCGCGCATAAATATTCCCCTGGGGAACCGCAATATTAATAGGAGGTGATTGATCGATCGTGTGGAAAGAGGTCACGGCATTTTTAACTACATCATATTGTACCACGCCTGAATGATAGAAAGGAATATAAAACTGGTACCTGTTATCATTCACAAAGAAACCATCCGCAGATAATCCCCCATCCTCAAAGTGAGTGAACTCCTGTATGGTACTGTCTTTATAATGCAACTGCGTACCATTCCTCGTCAAAAATGCATCATTGGTGACACTGTCGATTTTGTTGGTAGCCGGCTGGTAAGCAGTAATATGTTCCTGCGTATCGTCAAAAAGATAGAATGTCCGGGCATCAGGTGAAATTTCAATACGGGTGATGATGGGCATAGGGCCATTATAAAAAGTATCCAGCCGATGTAGTTGGGTATTATATGTAAACACCGCTTTCTGACTATAAACATATCCATAGATATTACCGCCCACCGCTCTCATAATACTCACTCTTCCCGGAAAGGCAATGGTATCCAGCGTTTCCAGCTGGTAATGGGAATATTGACGGCTTACGCCGGATACGATCCTGTCAGGTTCCGCACCCCGGACAAGTATGTACATAATGATAAACGCGCTGCAAAAGAGCGCGGATAAAATGAACAGATTTCTTTTCATGGCAATGATGTAAAAGTATAAATGGGCGCTTCAGCAACAGCTTTCCCTGCATAGCAAAGAAGTGAAGGGATCGTATTTGACACAACTTCCTGCTATGACCAATTGAAAGTAAGAGGGTGTGATGAGCACCCTCTTAACAACAGCTAGATGAGTGTAAAACGGAGATCAGGGACAGATCTGGGTCTTGATACCCCATGCCCCGGTAGAATTACAGGTCAGGTCAGGCTCACAATGGCAAAATGCTACTCTTTTAGTTTGGCCGGCTTTTACGGCAACAGCGATCGTAGTGCCTACAGCGAGCACGAGCATCAGAAACGCTAACTTTTTCATCGGTTTCGATTTGGGTTTTAGAAATTGTGTAATGAGAATTAAAAATGAAAATTACAGGGTCTTCTTTTGGTTGAGATCTTTGATGAAATGGGTTTTACAATGCATTGTATAGTATACTCAATCTAGGAAAGTTTTTTGAGAGTAACAATAATTTTTGTGAGTATTATTTTTTAGCCGCTCCCAAAATCTTTTTGCCTAAAACGCGTTATATTTAATAGGGAGAAAATCAGCTATTCACCAACCTGATCGGGCGTTTGAGCATAATACCCGTTCCATTATTTACACAGAATTTCCCGAATCTGGAATTATTGAGCAAGCAGAACACTAGATAAATCCCTGAATATTAATCCTTTATCCTGTTTGGCATGTACTATGCATCTATATTAGTACAATGCTCAATCAGAAATTTTTTTATACCTGTGAGCAGATTGGCAAAAGGCCGTTCAGTCAGCGCGCAGGAAGCTCCTGGAATATGAGCAGAAAATATTAAAACAGCGGATCATTTTTAACCTATTATAAACTAACTAGGAGATCATACGCAGCATTTGGACTATCAGCCTTCAGCTTGCCAGCAGGCTGTAACCCTGATGAGGCAATTATGGTCTCCTATTTTTTTTTCTTAAATTGTGCGTACCCTTTCCCCTATAACTTAAAACATTTCAACCATGAACAATTATGGGGTATTGATACTGGGAGCGGGAAATTCATCCCGCCTGGGACAACCTAAGCAACTATTGCGTTATCAGGGTAGAACCCTGATCAGGCAAATGGGTGAGGAAGCCATTGCAGCAGTAGATACACCTGTGATGGTCGTAACCGGGGCCAATGCAGATCTAGTGGAAGAGGCCCTGCGTGAGCTCCCCATCGAAGTAGTGGAAAATGATAATTGGGAAGAAGGAATGGGTAGCTCTATTGGTATTGGCATCTCCGAAATGGAACTGCTACATCCGGAACTCTCCAGCATTATCATCATGGTTTGCGATCAGCCCTTTGTAAATGCAACGTTGCTCAAAAAGCTGATACAACACCAGCAGGTAACTGGAAAGGGGATAATAGGAGCTACTTACGAAAATACCATAGGTACACCTGTGCTCTTCGGTAATCAATATTTTCCTGCATTAAAGGAACTACAGGGTCCGGATGGCGTGCGACAGATTTTACGGCAGTCCACAGGAGACATTGCCATTGTATCTTTTCCACTGGGAGCGCTTGATATAGATACGGCAGATGACTACCAGCAATTACTAAAACGATAGAATAAACATGAGAGCCATTTGCTTCCTTTTTGTATTTTTTTGCTTCCAACAATTAAAGGCACAAACCATCCAGGTGACAGGGGAAGTCACCAAAAAACTGAACCTGACCAAAGACGATCTCGCAAAAATGAAAAGGTCGACCGTAACGGCCAAAGACAAAAACGGGAAAGACCATATATACAAAGGAGTGGCCGTGGCCGACATCCTGGAGCTTGCGGGTGTGACCACCGGGGCACAGCTCCGTGGCGAAAACCTGTCTAAATATCTACTGGTAACCTGTGCTGACGGTTATGCCGTGGTATTCTCCCTGGCTGAACTGGATGCTGCCTTTACCGATAAAGTCGTACTGCTGGCTGACGAAGGCGATGGCCAACCACTCCCCATAGATAAAGGCCCCTGGCGCATCGTAGTACCCGGTGAAAAAAAACCGGCAAGAAGTTGCTATAAGGTCACGACATTTAAAATAAGTTTTGCTAAATAACCCCTTAATACCCGTCATAGCCTCCCGGTAAAATAATACCCAATTAGGTGTTATCACTCAAATAAGCCTTAGATTTCCAATTACTTATTAATATTAATACCTCTTTCAGACCGCCCAAACCAAAATGGTGGGTGGTTTATATACTATTATTTCCTACACTGATACTAACTTCTCATATCTGCTAAATCGAATAACTAAATATCTGTTAATATTTGTTAATTTTTAATATAAGTGGTTGCTAATGCAAATAATGTAATATATTGAAAAGTAACTATTTGGGATAAAATTTAATGGATATATTGTTTGTTAACAGCCAATTTGCTGATAAGAAGTAGTACTATTTTGCTTGTTTTGAATGGAAGAGGTTGTAACTTTGCCTCGCTTTCCCAAACGAATGATGTGTGCTGAATGATGGTAAAGTAACAGCAAGCGGACCTGCTTAGCTGTCTGTTATAAACTCACGTATACTGATTAACTAACGATAGCCTCGTCAAGTACGGGCAGGGCAATTTATTGCCTGGAAAATTGAATGTTAATATAAACAGATAAATACTCATGAAGATGAAAGTTTTATTCCTGATGGGCCTTCTTGGTGCTGCGTTTTTACAAGTAAATGCGCAGTCTCTGTTGAACAATCCGATTGGTGAAAAATTGAGCAGTGGTGTACTGGAAGAAACCTATTTGTCAAGAAAGATCTCCGCTTTTAACAAAGTACGTGCTGATTATCCAAACAGTGATACTGGTATTAATACTGCCCTGTACGATCAGGCCAGGTATTCTATCGCTATCAGCATGGCGGATGCCCAGCAGGCACTGAAAGTGAAAGAAATGATCAAGTCCATGACTTCCAAAGGTTACAAACACGCAGCCACTACCAATGCTGCGGTGAGACTGGCCGAAACAGGAATGTTCAATGAGGCGCTGGCACTTTTAAAACCGAGTATGGACACCATGGATTTCATCCAGAAACAAGGTGACTCACAGGCATTTACCCCTGAATTTATTGCTAACTATACCAATTATACAATTGCCAAAGCAAAAGTGCTGAACAAGAAAGGCGACTACAGACAGGCCCTCGACCTGATCAAACCGCTCTATGATCAGCATGATCCTAACTCCTTTACCCGTGTACAGGAGCCTTACATCATGGCACTGTCCGGTTTGGGAAAGAAAGCAGAAGCTTTCGAACTGATCAAGCACGCAATGCTGAAATCATCCGCTACAGTAGCGCTGAGAGCTGAAGCGAAAGAGATCTACCTGGATTTCTATGGTAACGAAAGCGACTTCTCTATGTTCGTTGATTCTACCAGCGGGGTAGCTAAACGCCGTATGAAGGAATCTATCGCTTCCAAACTGATGGAAAGACCAGCACCTGATTTCGTGCTGACTGACGTAAAAGGTCGTGAAGTAACGCTGAACAGCTTTAAAGGTAAAGTAGTGATGCTGGACTTCTGGTCTACCTGGTGTACACCTTGTAAGAAATCCTTCCCTGTTATGCAGAAAGTTTTCAACAAGTTCAGACACGACACCAGCGTTGTATTCCTGTTCGTTCATAGCTTCGAAACAGAAAGAGATCCTAAAAAGGCCACTTCTGAAGCAGCTAAGTACATGATGGAAAACAACTATCCTTTCAGAGCCCTGATGGACCTGAGAAGTACTACTGACAGCCGCGTAGCTAAACTGTTCGAAGTAAACGGCCTGCCTTCCAAATTTATCATCGACGGTAAAGGTAACATCCGCTTCTCTTTGAGCGACCTGGATGAAGATGATGATGTAGAAGCAGAAGAAATCGTACAGATGATCGGCATGGCGGAAAAAGGAATGCAAAGCGTATTGTAAGCGTTGAATGAATGCAACGTGTAGGTTGTCATGTGAATGAATACTATAAGATTTGAATAAGTAGTTTGATTGTAAAGGGAGACCGTCTCATTTCTGAGACGGTCTTTTATTTTTTGTTAATATTGATGAATGATGTACTATCTATCGATGCATTTGTACATCTTACAGTCCTGAACCCGTGGGCATGGTAATTGTGCGATTCTGGCAGTAAAATTCAACTACACCATGTTATCAATATCCAATTATCTCGGCGAAGACGCCGCCTCCTTACTGGAACATATTTGCGGGAAGATCACTGCACAGGATATTGTCCACCCCGGCAACTGGCAGCAGATTTTCATAGAAAGTAACCGGCCAGCCCCCGTGCTCAATAGCCTGGCGAGGATCTATGGGCATGGACACCTGGCGAATACAGGCTATGTGAGCATATTACCTGTTGACCAGGGCATTGAACACACCGCCGCCTATTCGTTTTATAAAAATCCAATTTACTTTGACCCGGAGAATATTGTGAAACTTGCGATGGAAGCGGGATGTAATGCAGTTGCTTCTACCGTTGGCGGCCTGGCATTGCATGCGCGCAAATATGCACACAAGATCCCCTACATCGTCAAACTAAATCACAATGAACTGCTCACTTACCCGACCAAGTACGACCAGATCCTCTTTGGCAGCGTCCGGGAAGCATGGAATATGGGTGCAGCCGCTGTAGGGGCTACTATCTACTTCGGCTCTGCACAAAGTGACCGGCAGATTGAAGAAATTGCTGCCGCCTTCGAAGAAGCACATACCCTGGGTATGGCCACCATTCTTTGGTGTTATACCCGGAATTCCGCATTTAAAACCCCGGAAAGGGATTATCATACTGCCGCTGATCTTACTGGTCAGGCTAACCATCTCGGGGTGACCATTCAGGCTGATATTATCAAACAGAAGCTACCCGATACCAATTACGGATTCCGGGACCTGAAATTCGGCGTGTTCAATGATGCCATGTACGAAGCGCTGACCACCGCACACCCGATAGACCTGTGCCGTTTTCAGGTGGCCAATTGCTATATGGGCAAGATTGGCCTGATTAATTCAGGCGGCGGATCGGCCGGTGAGTCGGATATAGCCGAAGCGATTAAAACGGCTGTGATTAATAAACGGGCCGGAGGAACCGGATTGATTATGGGAAGAAAAGCTTTTCAACGACCTTTTGCAGAAGGGGTGGAATTGATTCACCAGGTGCAGGAAGTGTACCTGGATAAAGCAATTACCATTGCGTAATCCTGATTCATTAAGCACGAAGGCCGGCAATCACTGATTTTCATCGCGCATTTGAGGTATATTTAAACCTGTTCGTAACATTCAACATATAGACCCTGACAAAACGGAGACCATGCGCACGATCTATGACCGTTCTCAATTGAACGATTTGGCTTTTTCCAACAGTAAGGAGTTTTTGACAGTAGCGGCAAAAGGGAATTATGCCGCAGGTACCATCGCCGGTTGTAATACCCGCAAGTACCACGGACTGGTAGTCGCCCTGCAACCGCAGTTAGACGAAGACCATCACGTATTGCTGGCAGGTGTAGACGAGACGGTTATACATGGTGACCAGACCCTTGATCTGGGCATCCATAAATACCCCAATGTATTTGCACCCGATGGGCCGCAGTATATGGCTTCATTCACACCATTGCCTATCCCCTCATGGACATTTGAATCAGGTGAAATCCTGCTGACTAAAAGCCTGCAAATGGATGACGAAGGTAGCCTCACCATTCAATATACCCTTACAAAAGGTCCCGGTCCCGTCACTCTGCACCTGCACCCGCTACTGGCTTTCAGAAATATGCACTGGGTGCGCCGTGCCGATGAAAATGCTGACAGAACTGTGCACTATATAAATGGGGGCATCCGCATGCAATTATATCCCCGGTATTCTTCTCTTTACCTGCAAATGAATGGAGATGCCGCTTTCAAAGAAGCGGGATATTGGTATTACAATGTTGAATATCCCATAGAAAGAGAAAGAGGATATGAATACCAGGAAGACCTGTATGGCCCGGGATATTTTGAAGTCATATTACAACCAGGTGTACCCGTTATTTTTTCGGCTGGCATTGCAGAGAAGCAACAACTGGTATGCCGCGATCCCCAACCAGTACCACCCACTACTAAAGATTTTTTATTAAGAGCCGCTTCACAATTTATCATCCATACAGCCGGAGGGTTAAGTATCAAAGCCGGTTATTACTGGTTTGGCAGCTGGGGCAGGGATACCTGTATTTCGCTGCCCGGACTGACTTTTCTGGCCGGTAATGCCCCTGCCTTTACAAGTATCATGTCGCTGCTCCGCGTGCTCTTAAAAGACGGGTTATTGCCCAATACGGGTAATCTGCGTGATGAGAGTAAGTATGCCACTGTCGATGCATCCATGTGGTTTGTATGGGCCCTGCAGCAATATGCACTACACGAGGTAGGCGCGGCCGCTGTATGGCATAACTATGGAGACCTCCTCAAAGACGTTTTATATCACTACCGGTACGGTACCGCTTTTAACATTCATATGGAACCGGATGGACTGATCAGTGCTGCTTATCCCGGCAAAGCACTCACCTGGATGGATGCAGTGATAAACAATGTCCCTATCACACCAAGACCGGGAAAACCGGTAGAAGTGAATGCCCTCTGGTACAATGCAGTTTGTTTTTGTGTGAATGCTGCACAGCAAGCCGGCGACAGTGCTTTCGTGCAGGAATGGAGTGGATTTCCGGCAATGATTGCTGCAGGGTTTGTAAAAGCATTCTGGGATGATTCCCGCCAGTACTTAGCCGATGTGGTACACGACGATATACAGGACTGGTCGGTAAGACCGAATCAGATCTTTGCGGTCGCATTGCCTTATTCTCCCCTGGATATAGCGCAGCAGAAGGCGGTCGTGGCGATTGTAAAGCGGGACCTGCTGACCCCCCGGGGATTGCGTACCTTGTCGCCTCATGATCCTGCTTACGTGGGCAATTATGGTGGTAGCCAGCTGGAGCGCGATCATGCTTATCATCAGGGTACCGTGTGGCCCTGGCTATTGGGCCACTATGCAGCGGCGGTTCTAAAGACAGAAGGTACATCGGACCTGCAGGAGTTATTTAACCATGTGGAAAGTGCCCTGGAAGAATGCTGCTTGTATTCACTTCCTGAAGTATACAATGGAGATACCCCACATGCAGCAGGCGGGACGGTGGCTCAGGCCTGGAGTGTAGCGGAATTCATCCGGTTTGAACGACTTTTAAATCCCTGAGATATAGTTAAGGATGCCACAGATTCAACGGTGAATCTGCCTGACTCAATGAAAAACGGGAAGCGTTCCTGTCGCCCTGACAACTATCATTTTTACCTTTGACCATAAACATTGCCGGGCGGCGTATATATGCGAACCTTTGTGTATAAACCCTCCTTGTTTATGTACACTGACGTATATCAGCCTTCGCCACCAAATAATGTCGCTATTGCGGATATCTTCCATCACATGGCTGCCTGTTACAGGTATATGGGTAAAGACCATTACGATCAGGTACAAGCTTATGACCGCGCTGCAACCTGCCTGCGCAGACTGCCTGTAGACATCGAAGTATTCAGAACCCGACTCCGGGAAGTGACTGGTCTGACTGACGTAATCAGGGGGGAAATCGCAGAATACCTGGAAGCAGGCTCTATTCAGCATTATCAACGCTTCAAAAATAAAGTTCCTCTCGAACTGCTCGATCTCCTGGAAATAAAAGGTTTCGGACCTTCTACTGTAAAGTTATTGCATGAAACCTGCGGCATCCAAAACCGTGATCAGCTGATCACCGCACTACAATATGGCCGCCTGGATGATGTGGGAGAGATCAGCCCTGTCAAACTTGACTTACTCAAACGTAGTTTCAAATTACATAAAAATACTGCCAACCGCCTGTTGCTATGGGATGCCCTGCTGCAGGGCAATGAAATCCTCCGTGTACTGCGCCTTATCAAAGGTGTTGCGCATGCAGAGATAGCCGGTAGTCTGCGCCGGGGTTGTGAGACCATCGGTGACCTGGACATCGTATTGCAGGTGGATGAGCCGGAACGCGACCAGGTAACCGCACAGATTGTGCAGTTGCCCCACGTGGAAAGCGTAGTGCTCAGTGGCAGAAACAGAATCTGTGTAGTTCTCTACAATCATACGCAACTAGACATCAGGCTGGCCGGTGCTACCGCCTTTGGGGCAAGCTGGCTGTATTTTACAGGTAGTCGTGAGCACCTGCTCCACCTGAGCGATCTGGCTGAACAAAAAGGATTTACCCTCACACCGGAAGGTCTCTTTGACTCCATGGGCAATCATGTAGCCGGTGTCAACGAAGAAGGTATCTATCAGCAGCTGGGCATTGCCTTCATTCCTCCCGAACTGCGGGAAAGTGGGAAGGAAATACGCCGCGCTGCAAGGCATATGTTGCCCAACCTGCTCGCGCATCACCAGATAAAAGGGGACCTGCGCATGCATGTAGATGAACACCTGCATGACAGCATTGCCACTACGGCACATTACGTCATGAATGCCTTTCCACAATATGAATACATAGTAGCGGCTGCACACGGCGATACGCAGGATAAGAAAGGATTAGCTGCATGGATCAATAATATAGACCGCATTAACGAACAGATAGGCTGGGCTTTCCTGAAAAAAGGACTCACTGTGGAAATTTTACAGGATGGTACGCCTGCATTGCCCGCTTCCCTGCTACAAGAGTTTGACTGGGTCACCGGTGTCGTATTGAAAGATACGGACAGGGAAGTCACCCAGCGCCTGCTCACAGCCTGTGAACAGCCATTTATTCACTGCATTGGCAATCCTTCCAACCGGATTATAGGTAAGAAGAAACCTTCTGCCGTGAACTGGGAACTGCTCTTTGAAAAAGCTGCTGCCACCTCCACCGCACTGGAAATAAATGCACAGCCCTGCCGGATGGACCTGCGGGATGAATGGGTGAGGAGAGCCGTAGAGAAAAAAGTATTCCTGGCCATCGGTAGTTGTGCCGCCATTATGCGGCAGGTAGACTATATGCAGCTGGGTGTTACACTGGCCAGGAGAGGCTGGTGCAAATGCGAAAATATTCTGAATACCATGCATTGGGAAGCCATTGAACAATTCAAGCTTTCCCGTGAAAATGCATTATCGCTCACAAATATAAAACACGTGTGATATGAAGACGATTTTATTGGTGCTGAACGGCCCTAACATCGCAAATACCATTGCCTTTGGCTGCTACCTGTCAGGTATTACAAGAGCCAGACTGGTAGGTGTATTCCTGTGTGATAAGATCAGTGAAACTACTTCTGCCCTGAAGGAAATGTATGGCCATAGCTATGTAGAAAACATACTGTCCGAAGACCTGCCGGAACGCACCCACGAGAGAATGGAACAACAGATTGGCTTGTTCAAGGAAACCTGCCGGAAGAAAGGGATCAATTCAACCATGTATTCTAATCAACGGGTAACTTTGAAAGAAGTGCTGGCAGAAAGCCGTTTTGTGGACCTGATCGTGACAGACAGTGTGTTCTCCAACGATAAGTCCAGAGAAGGATTGCCTGATAATATGCTGAAGATCCTGCTGGCAGGCGCTGAATGCCCTGTGCTGGTTACACCATTCAAACCTACGCCGATTGAGGAGATTGTATTTTGTTATGACGGAAGTGAAGAGGCATTCTTTGCCATGAAACAACTGGTGTACCTGTTGCCTGAACTGGATGAGGTGAAAGCGACTGTGCTGGAAGTGAACAGCGGACAGGTGATTGAAGAAAATGAACAATTGCAGGTATCCGACTGGCTGAGCCGTCATTATAGCTATACAGAGTTTGTGATTGTGAATGGGAAACCAGAGGTAGAATTGTTCTCTTACCTGGCACCTAAAAAGAATACGCTGGTAGTGATGGGCGCTTATGGCAGGAGTATTCTGTCAAGGTTCTTCCAGGAAAGTAAGGCGGATAAGCTGATCAAACAGCTGGCGTTTCCGTTATTTATTACACATCACTAAGAAAATCCAGCCAGCATTGTTATTTTAGTGAAATGGATAATAATGTTACAGGTTTTTCCCGCAGGGGTTTTCTCAAATCAGGCAGTGGGGTATTGGCCGGTTTAATGATTCCGGCCAGTGTGAAGGGATTTTTTGTAAAAGAGAAAGCCACCATCAGTGTAGACGTGAATGATGTCAGGGGCATAGTAGCCCCGGAGATTTATGGACAATTCATCGAGCACCTGGGCAGGGCCATCTATGGGGGTATCTTTGATGCATCCACAGGTAGTTTCCGCAAAGATGTGCTCTCTGAAGTGAAAAAGCTACACACACCGCTGATGCGTTATCCCGGTGGTACGGTCACCAAGATCTACCACTGGAAAGATGGAATAGGCCCGATAGAAAAGCGGCCAGTGAGGCGAAACCTGATCTGGGGTGGGGAAGACACGAATCATTTTGGTACGGACGAATTTATGCAATATAGCGCTGAAATAGGCGCAGCGCCATTTCTCACGGTGAATATGAATACCGGTACACCAGAGGAGGCGTCAGACTGGGTGGAGTATTGTAATGCTAACGGCAACAGCTACTTTGCCACCTTACGTAAAACGAATGGACATGCAGCACCCTATAATGTAAAATACTGGGGGCTTGGAAATGAAGAAGCAGCGAAAGAAGACGCAGGGTTGTTACAAAACCCCAACGACTATATTAAAAGGGCGTGGTACTTTGCAAAGCTGATGAAGTTGCAGGACCCGGATATCCGGCTGGTACTGGTAGGTGATAATGATGAGTGGAACAGAAAGGTATTGCAGGAAATGCATCCGGTATGTGATTTTATATCCCTGCATTTATATGCGGGCACGCAACCGGGCCAGCCAGCCAGCTTGTTTACCTCCATCGCTGCAATGGAAAAAAGAATTGAAGAGACGGCAAAGCTGATCCACGAAATTGCGCCGGAGAAGGTAGAAAGTTTTAACAAATGGTACCGTTTTCCCAGCAGACAAAAACCGGTGAAGATCGCACTGGATGAATGGGGGATCTGGGAGTCCGGTGGCACAGGGGACTATGGACTGGAAGTGAAGTACAACTGGAATCATGCGCTGGGTGTGGCAACGTTCTTCAATATTTTTCACCGGCATGCAGATGTGATTGGTATGGCTACGTGGGCACAGACGGTGAATGTGCTGGCACCGATTATGACGGATAAGGACCGGATGTACCTGCAAACGATCTATTACCCGATGGTGATGTATAGAAAATTTTGCGGAGATAAGAGTGTGGGCGTAAAGGTCGAGGGGCCCTCTTTTGAAGGAAATCCTGCATTGGAAGTATCGGCCACCACGAAAGATGGGGCGTTGACACTGGCAGTAGTGAACAGGGACCCTAATAAAGATATTGAGATAACGCTGAATAAGCGTGGAAACTGGCAGGTATCTGTGTTGAATGCACCGGGAATAGCGGCGGAAAATACGTTTGAAAAAGATGTGGTAGCTTATAAAGAAAGTGTGTTGAAAGGGGAGAGCTATACCGCACCTGCGCACAGTATATCCTTTTTGCAGATAAAGTTATAGACGGACAGATGTATAAAGAACGACTTCAGATTTCTTTTTCATGATGAAAAATTAATTTGAAGTCGTTCTTATTTTTATTCCCCTGGAGCGGGTAATGATATTGCTTAAGCCTGTTGTATCTGTTTAATCCAGGTCCGGATCGGTATCCAGCACCTGTACGCGTCCTACCTGGCCATCCTCCAGTCTCACTTTGATACCCCTGGAATGAAATGCTGCTGAGGTCAGCAGATCCTGTACAATCCCATAAGTTATCTTCCCACTCCGCTGGTCTTTCTTGAGAATAATCCCCACTTCCAACCCCGGATAAATGTCTTTTCTATATTGTCCTTCTGATTTCATAAAATAAAATTAAATCCTTTGTCCGGATTTTCCATTGTCCTGTGTCATTAAGGAAATAAAACCCACATAATATGGAAAATCGTATCGTATCGCATGCTGAATGGGTCGAAGCCCGCAAAGCCTTTCTGGCAAAAGAAAAAGAATACACCCGTCTGGGTGACCAGCTGGCAAAGGAACGCCAGACGCTCCCCTGGGAAAAGGTTGAAGAAAACTACGTATTTGAAGGTCCTGATGGGAAAGTCACCCTTTCTGACCTTTTTGAAGGCCGCAGCCAGCTGTTATTGCAGCACTTTATGATGGGGCCTGACTGGAAGGAAGGTTGTATAGGCTGTTCTTTCATGGCGGATCATATACCAGGTACATTGCCGCACCTGACCCATCACGATGTGTCGTTTGTGGCGGTATCCAGGGCACCGATTGAAAATATAGAAGCTTTCAGGAAGCGCATGGGCTGGAATTTCACCTGGGTATCATCCGGGCAGAACAACTTTAATTTTGATTATAACGTATCATTTAAAAAGCAGGATACAGTATATTACAATTACGAGATGAGTAAATTCGGGAGTGAGGAATTGCCGGGGATCAGTGTTTTTTATAAGGACGGGAGCGGGCAGATCTTCCATACTTATTCGTCGTATGCACGGGGAAATGAGTCGTTGTTGAGTACTTATGTGATATTGGATCTGATGCCAAAGGGAAGGAATGAAGAGAATGGGTTGCAGGATTGGGTGAAGCATCATGATAAATATGAGGAAGTAAGTGAGCATAAATGTTGTCACTGATGCGGTGCAGTTGTAAAAAAAATCACCCCCTGCGCATGCTTTTACCCGGCATAGTGCTTATTTTGATTCCAAAATGCCCCGTTTGTCTGGCGGCGTGGATTGCACTTGGCACCGGTATTGGCATCTCATTTACAATAGCCGCCTGGCTTCGCTGGGGTCTGATTGCAATATGTGTTGTTTCCCTTTGTTATCTTATATTTAAAAGTTCTGTTCAGTTATGGAAAAATTCATGCTCCTCGTCAGGGAAGACCTGAAAAAGTTAAAAGAAGTGACAGACATAGACAGAGATCACGGTGTAAAAGAAATGATGGAATGGGTGGACAGTCTCGGTGACCGTTTTGCAGGTGGAGCGCCTTTGTGGCCCAGGGGCCGGTATGTAACGAAAGACGAAATTGTATCGGATGGTCCGTTCATAGAAGCCAAAGAAGGCATAAGCGGGTACATCATGATCCATGCGGAAAACCTGGAGCAGGCTGCTGTGATTGCCCAGACTTGTCCGATCTTACAAAGAGGGGAGCTGGATATAGAAGTCAGGCCGGTGTTGATCTCAGATATTCCGAATGGCTGATCAGAACAATACTGTGAAAGTGCAGCAGGTAATAGACCATTTATACAAGCAACACTATGGTAAAATGGTCGCTTCCCTGTTGCGCTTTTCAAAAGACATCGACCTGGAAACTGCAGAAGACCTGGTGCAGGATGCCTTTGCCGCCGCTTTATCCCACTGGGAAACGCAGCTGCCGGACAATCCTGCAGCCTGGATCTATAGTGTATGCAGGAACAAAGCCCTGAATAAGCTCAGGGACGATAAAAAGATGCTTCGGCTCCATCAGGCACCGGAACCCGAAGCCCCCGCCATGACCTTTTCCGGTGATTTCCCGGACGATGAGCAACTGCGTTTACTATTTGCCTGCGCCCATCCGGACCTCGCACCCAAGGTACAGGTAGTGATCACTTTAAAATATGTCATCAACTTCAAAGTAGCGACCATCGCCAGTTTACTGGGCATGACCATCGATGGGGTGGATAAGTTATTACAGAGAGCGAGACAGAAAATAAAGGAAGAAAAGATCCTGCTCGTGCCCCCGGCACCCCAGGCCATGGAGCAACGTTTGCCCATCGTACATAAAATTATTTACCTCATTTTTAATGAAGGCCATACCTCTGTAGAAGGGAAAACACTTTTAAGAGAAGAACTCTGTGAGGAAGCTTTAATCCTGAATAAAGCGATTTTAGATAGCCATATGGGCAATATTGACAGCTGTGCCTTATATGCGCTTATGTTGTTGAATGCCGCCCGTTTAAAGGCTCGTTTTGATGAAAACGGGGAGTTGCTGGATCTCGAACAGCAGGATCGTTCTTTATGGAACCCGGAACTGATTCAACTGGGCACCTATTATTTTCAGCAGTCAAAAGGGGACCGGTTATCTTCTTATCATTTTGAAGCCTACATTGCCTACCTGCACAGCACGGCCACTTCATTTGCCGACACGGACTGGAAAACGATCGCACAGTTATACAAACACCTTTTACCAAATCCATTTGCAGAATTAAATTACGCCATCGCCTTGTATTATGCAGGCGAGCCGGACAGCGCATTTGAAAGATTATTTGCTTTGCAGCAATCTCCATTTATGAACAGTTATTATTTACTCAATGCCACACTCGGCAAATTGTTTATGTTGCAGGGCGATCATGCACAGGCCGCTGTGTACTATTCTAAAACCCTTACCCAGACAAGATCTGAGCCGGAAGCAAATTATATCAGGAAGATGTTGTCAAAGTTAAATCTGTAGATATTATCTTTAGGAATATTAATCTGGTTATGGAAGCAATTATGGCAGCAGAATATGTGAACAACGCATTACTGGAAACTATTAATAAAGATGAATCCTGGAAAGGTACCCCGGTGGATGCGCGCGGACGTTATGTAAACCTGCAGCATCCATATTCTCCCTCTTTCATGGAAGTGCTCCGGTGGAAGATGAAGGAGAATCCGTTCAAGGCTGAGAAGGAAAAGCTTCGCTGGAAGCCGGAAGTCATGACAGATGCCTCCTGGTTGAATGGAGATGATGATGTGATTGCCTGGCTGGGGCATTGTACGTTTTTCATCCGGATTGGTGGCGTACGGTTACTAACCGATCCGGTGTTTGGTGATATCCTCGCTGTAAAGAGAGTATCGCCGTTTCCTGTCAATCCTATTTTGTTTAATAAGCTGGATTATATTTTACTTTCTCACGATCATCGGGATCATTGTGATAAACCTACCTTACAACGCTTAGCGAGGAACAATCCGAAGGCGACTTATCTTTCGGGATTGGGTATGGAGCCGTTGTTAAAAGATCTTACAGGGTCCGACAATATCCAGGAGGCGGGGTGGTACCAGCAATACCAGACGGACGGCATTAAAATTACGTATGTGCCTGCACGACATTGGGGCAAGCGGGGTGCTTTTGATACGAACAGGCGCCTGTGGGGTGGGTTTGTGATAGAGTCGGCACAGCGCAGCATTTATTTTGGTGGTGATAGTGGGTATGATACACACTATCAGCAGTTGCAGCAGGTGTTCGGCGGGTTTGATTATGCATTGCTGGGCATTGGGGCTTTTGAGCCGGAGTGGTTTATGCATCCGGTACATCAGTCGCCGGCGCTTGCCATCAAAGCGATGGAAGAGCTGAACGCGAAGTATGCAATACCTATGCACTTTGGCACATTTGACCTGTCGGATGAGCCGTTGGATTTACCGCTGAAGGTGTTTAAGCAGGTGGCGAAGGAGAATGGGTTGGAGAAGCGGATCAAGCCGTTGCGGATAGGAGAGGCGTTGCATTTGGGATAACTGTGTTTTAAAGAATGATTTTTACCCGGCTTAACCTCTTTAAATAAAGTTCATATTTAAGTAATCAGGGTTATTATACTGCTATTCCTCCACGGATAATTAGTGTATCATTGAGTGGTACAGGTCACAGGAGCATTTTTGTTCATCCATAAAGCTTCCACTCTATGAAAATCTTAACTACAGTACTGCTAGCCATCACCACACCCTTTTTATTTTCCTGTGGTAAGCAATGGCAGGAAAAAGTCCCTGCCGCAGTCAGCGCCAAATCCATCGCTGCTGCCGAAGCTGCCGAAACATGGGAAACGGTATTAGATGGCAACTCATTTGCCGATTACACAGCTTTTGAAGCCGCCTGGAACTATCTCTATCCATGGGGCTCCGATCATAACGGTACTGCACGTATGTATGGCAGTTCCACAGATCACAACCACATTTACCTGAACAACGGTGTCCTTACCATCAAGGCGGCAAAGATCACCTGGGATGAAGGCACCAGCAGTTCCAGCCCTTATCTGGCTATACATTACCATTCAGGCGCTATCAACACAAAGGAACATGTATTGGTCAACGACCAGTTTCCAAACTGGGAAGTGAAATGCGATTTCCAGGTACCTACCGTTACCGGCTCCTGGCCAGCATTCTGGCTCACAGGTGTGAACAGCTGGCCGCCTGAAAGCGATATTATGGAGTTCAAAGGAAGTGCTGTCAACTGGCAGAATACTTTCCGGACCTCTTCTGATGTATCCAGTACACTGACTACTGTATCGTCACCAGGTAGCTGGCATACCTACCGTGCCTGGATTACCAAAGTGAGTGCTACGAATGTAGATATTCACTATTATATAGATGGCGTTTGGAAAGGCGTGCATAATGCCAATTTTGTAGGCAAACCACTGTATGTGATCATTAACATGCAAATGGAAGGATCCAGTGGAACACCCGGCCCTACAGCAGATACGTATCTGTATGCAAAGAATATCTATATAGGACGAACCCGGACTTATTAAATAAACACGACCCTGTGATCTGTACTTAATTATTTCATTTTTCTCGTTCCCTGTATTTTTTCAGCATTTTACGCTACATGGGCTTTATGCTTATGCCCATCCGGCTTAGTCTTCAGCCACCTCACCAACAGGGGCAACGTCAGCCCCTGCATCACCAATGATATGACTACTACCAGTACGGCAATAAATATAATGGTATCTCTCTGCGGAAAAGGCGCCCCACTCTCCAACTTCTCCGGCAGTGCCAGCGCGGTTGCCAGCGATACTATCCCCCTCATGCCAGACCAACCCAGAATCAAACAGGTCTTCCAGTCCAGCAACGCCTTTTTATGCCTGTCAGTACCGGTTTTACGAAAAGTCAGATAATGCTTCCTGCTTTCTAAAAATATCCGCACTACCCGAATGGCAATTGTAACGAACACAATGAGAAAACTATATCCTATAAGCGGCAGGATCTGCACGCTCTTTACATTATGGATCACATAAGGGAACTCCAATCCAATCAGTATAAACACCAGCCCATTCAGGATAAACACAATGATATCCCAGAAGGCTTTGGACTGAGCTTTGGTCGCCGCCGGAAAATACATACTGGTGAGTCTGGCCGTAAAAACACCTAACACCACTACCGCAATCACACCAGATACATGCAGGTCTTCTGCCAGTGAATACGTTACAAAAGGAAATAACAACGTAAAACTAATCGCCACAATTCCATTCTGCCGGGTATGATGCAGTATAAACTGCAACAACTTGCCCGCAGCAGCTCCCAGCAGCACACCACCGGCAATGAGGATAATAAACTGCCAGCCGGCCTTATACCATACAAAAGTACTACCCGCTACCGCCGCCACCGCAAAACGATAGGCGATCAGACCAGAGGCATCATTGATCAGGCTTTCACCTTCCAATATGGTCAGTGTTTTATGATTCAAGCCCAGCCCCTTGGTAATACTTGTGGCAGCTACCGCATCTGTAGCCGACAATACTGCCCCCAGCACAAACGCCAGCGGCCATGCCATTCCCATCAGGTAGTGCGCCAGCAAAGCAATCCCGCCGGTAGTAATGAATACCACCGTGAAAGCCAGCGTATTGATAGTTTTACCATTATTCCTAAACTCCTGTATCGAGATATTACAGGCTGCATCATACAGCATCGGAGGAAGAAATATAAGAAATACGATTTCCGGGCTGATCGTGATCTGTGGCATACCCGGTACGAACCCCAGTGCAATACCAGCAGTTACGAGCAATACAGGATAAGGTCTCTTGAGTTTATCTGCAAATGCCGAGAGTGCCATCATGACCCCCAGTATAAGCATGACGATGCTGTAATTTTCCATTTGGCGCTAAAGCCGGCAAAATAATAAATAATTTTAATAAGCTGCGTGTAATAATAAGGCGGCCTGCAAGGCTTCTGCTGTCTTCAGCAGACTTTTATCCTTTATAGAGGCAGCCACCTCCCATACTTCACTCAATAAATTTTCCTTATAGACTTTTGAAAAGTCATAGTAGCAGAGGTCCAGTTCCCACGCTGTTGTCAGGTGATGATAAATGGCCTGGTTCGTGACGGAAAGCCTTGTATGGTCTACCACGATGCAGGACCCGGCAGGTTGCAGGCGTAAATGTTGCAGGATACGCTGGTTGTAGTTGATCCAGGCTTGCAGATATTTGTCGGCGTAGCTGTTTAACAGCTTCTTTTTCCTTGCGGGCTTCTTGAAATATTTCCATATCAGCAGGCCTATACCACCTTTTATAGCGTACTTATGATCTGATTTTTTGAACCGGCGACTCAGCAGGGAACTCACTACACTCCTGTAATCTCTGAGTATCACAATATATTTTGCATCCGGCAGCAATTCCCGGTAGGCATCCAGGAAGAGGCAGGTCCGGGGATCTTTCCATCCCCATTGGGTTTGTGCAGATTGCTTTTGATGAACAAGTGTTTGTAGGATCTTTTGCTGGTCAGCAGGCATACAAATATTATCCAGGTTCAACAACCCTTCATCATTACCCGTCAGTTTCCGTAAAATGCCCCGGTGTGCTTCTACAAAATCGATATCTTCAAAATGCCCGTCTGTATTGCCGATACCTGCACCCAGAAATTGCTCACCAATGTGTAAGCCGCACTTTTGCAGCCACTGGGCGACCAATGAGGTGCCTGACCGGTGCATACCGGTAATCACTAAAATTTTATGTTCCATCTTTATTTTAAGCAGTTACTGCCTGGTAACGGTTGGTTTGGGTTTGAAGAGATTGTTGAATGAAACTAAACAACTCATTAGTGCATGAGGCTACTGTTTTTTCATTGGTCTTTAAGTGGAGATCCGGCGATACAGGTGTTTCAAAAGGATCATTCACTCCGGTCAGATTATGCAGTTTGTCAGGATGGTTATCCGGCAGCAATGCCCGCTTATAGAGTCCTTTCGTATCCCGTTGCACGAGTGCTGCTACGGGGCAATCCACGAACACTGTTTTCACATGCTCATAAGCGTTAGTGAGCTCTTCGCGCATGGCACTATAAGGATTGATGGCACTGATGATACAAACAATACCATGTCCCGACAAACGGCTGGCTACAAAGCCCAGTCTCCGGATGTTCTCGCATCTGTCTGCTTTTGAGAATCCCAGGTCTTTGCAAAGAAACTCCCGGTAGTTGTCTCCGTCAATAATTTCAATTGGAGTGCCATAAGCCATTGCTTTTCTTTTAACACTGTTGGCAATAGTAGTCTTTCCCGCGCCGGAAAGTCCGCATAGTTGAATAATCATCACATATTAGTTTACAGGTTGACAATAAGCCGCAGATATTGGAATAACAGGTTATATGGCGGGTTAATCGTAGAAAGCAGAAGAGATTATAGTTCGCAATTAAATCCCTTTGGTAGTTGGATATGATGCTCTAAAGTATAAAAAATCTTTATAAATCCATACGTATAAAGATGAAAATTGCAAAAGTATCGACAAACGGCAATTAAAAATGCGCTATGGTATAGTGTCAATGATACATTTTTTATACATTTATGCCCAATTTACCACCACCACTTCGGTAATTTTTATTTCGATGTATCTATTTTTTACGTTGTCAGGCTTATATTCCACGGTTGTTGGGCAAATAAAAATGAGCGATAATAGCGTAAGCCCTGGCACAATGTAAGTTATAAACAGCCTCCACACCCCGGATTTTACTTTGGAGCTGGGATGAAACAACCCGAAAAACCGAAGATTGACATCAACAAGGTATTTGACACTTCGAAATAAAAAGACAGCAGCTTAAAGTCAATGGAAAAAGATAATCTTTCCCGCAGGGAATTTATGAAGCAATCGATGATTATTGGTGCAGGTCTCCCTATAGCGGCTTCGTTACAGTCGTGGATGCCGGGCGTTGCACAGGATAGTATGCCTTTGTACTGGTTAGGTGATAAAGCGCCGGCATTAAGTATCGGTGCTACCTGGGGCGTACCCTGGCCAAAAGGCGCCGTGAAGAAATCGAATGGATTTTTATTGGAGAGTAACGGGCAGCAGGTGAACCTGCAATCATGGCCACTGGCATATTGGCCGGATGGATCGGTGAAGTGGACGGGGCATGCAATCGGGGCGAATAAAGGATTGACAGATCAGTTGACATTAAAGACGGTCCCAAAGCAACAACAGGGTAATGGTTCCGTGCACGTGATTGATGAGGTGGACCAATACATCGTAGCTAACGGAATATTGGAATGTATTATTCCAAAAAAGGGAACCACACTCATTACCACCCTCCGCAGAAATAAAAATATCATTGCCGCCAGGGGTACATTGGTTTTACAGCTACAAAATGCCCCTGAAGGAGCTACCATCCATGACCATTTTGAAAGTGTTATCAGTGAAGTCGTTCCTGAACAGACAGGCGATGTAAGAGCCGTTTTCAAAATTACCGGCCACCATGTAAATGCTGCTGCGCGAAAATTGCTCCCCTTTGTAGTCCGCCTGTATTTCTACGAAGGCAGTGAGGCCATCCGTATGCTGCATACCATCATTTATGACGCTGATGAACAGAAAGATTTCATCAGTGGTATAGGCATTCGTTTCAGCGTACCGCTGGAAGGTGAAACATACAACAGGCATATTCGCTTTACAGGCGAAAATGAAGGCGTTTTTGCCGAGGCAGTGAAAGGACTGACTGGCTTACGCCGTGACCCCGGAGAAGCGGCCAGAAACGCCCAGATTGCAGGGAAAACAGTAAAAGATGTAACGCCCATTAGTGATAAACTGAAATACATCCCGGATTTTGGTGATTATACCCTATTTCAGCCAACACCAGATGCTTACGAAATTCAGAAAC
>Ga0182005_1000431_pt1 | contig 22295 bp, 20 predicted proteins | sample Sormic07211103_1_FD_123021 | JGI IMG/M metagenome (GOLD analysis project Ga0182005, IMG submission 123021) | Rhizosphere microbial communities from Sorghum bicolor, Mead, Nebraska, USA - 072115-103_1 MetaG | ecosystem: Host-associated > Plants > Roots > Rhizosphere | place: USA: Nebraska...
GGCGCTTTCGACCAGGGCAAGAAAGGCATCGATATCGCGGGCAAAGCCGGACAGGCCGTGGTCGCCGCGGCCGGCGGCAAGATAATGTATGCCGGCAGCGGCATTCGCGGCTACGGTAATTTGGTTATCATCAAACATACCAGCAACTTGTTGTCCGCTTACGCGCATAATAAGAGCATCCTGGTAAAAGAGGGGCAGACGGTGAGCAAGGGCCAGAAAATTGCCGAAATGGGTAATTCGGACAGCGATGCGGTCAAGCTGCATTTCGAAATCCGCCAGCAAGGCAAACCTGTGGATCCATCGAAATTCTTACCTAGTCGATAAATGAGCAAACGGCCGACAGATCATCAGGATGACGAGCTTGACGATGCATCGGAGCAGATTGCCGATGATGGGCAAGATGATGTTGATGCTGTCGCCGCCGAGCAGGACGGCGACGACGAAGTCGTGGTCGACGGCGTGGTGGTGGTGGTCGATGGCGTCGAGGAGCTCAAGAAAGTCCTTGCCGCCGAGCTGTCGACCGACACCACGCAGCACTACCTGAACCAGATCGGCACCCGGCCGCTGCTGTCGGTGACCGAGGAAGTGCATTTCGCCACCCTGGCGAAACAAGGCAATTTCGAAGCCCGGCAGAAAATGATCGAGCACAACCTGCGGCTGGTGGTCTCGATTGCGAAGCACTATATCAACCGCGGCGTCGCCTTGCTCGACTTGATCGAGGAAGGCAACCTGGGCCTGATGCGGGCGATCGACAAGTTCGAGCCGGAACGCGGTTTCCGTTTCTCTACCTACGCTACCTGGTGGATACGCCAAAGCATCGAGCGCGCCATCATGAACCAGGCGCGCACCGTGCGTTTGCCGGTGCACATGGTGCGCGAGCTGAACCAGATCCTGCGCGCCAAATACCACCTGGAAGCGCAGCACCACGACGGCAAGGATGCCAGCGCCGAAGACATTGCCCACCTGGTGGACCGGCCGGTGGAAGATGTGCAGGATGTGCTGGCCCTGTCCGAACACGCGGCATCGCTGGATGCGCCGCTGGACCAGGATCCGCTGGCCAGCCTGATGGACTTGCTGCCGAGCGCGACCGAGGAAAATCCCGATTCGCGCGCCGAGCAGCAGGAAATGTCGATCCTGGTCCGGGTCTGGCTGGAAAAGCTGACCGACAAGCAGCGCAACGTCATCATGCGCCGCTTCGGCCTGGACAACGACGATCCGTCGACGCTGGAAGAGCTGGCGGCCGAAATCGGCGTCACCCGCGAGCGGGTGCGGCAGATCCAGCAGGAAGCGTTGCTCAAGCTGAAACGCTTGCTGGGCGCCAAAGGCGTCGGCAAAGACTCCTTTCTTTAAACCTGCCCGGCCTAGCGCTATAATCTCGCACCATTTTCTTTCTGCTGTCGCCCCTGGCGACGAATAACTGCTTCCTATGCAACAAGATACTATCGATATCAAATCCCTCGACATGGATGCGCGCGGCATCGGCCACCTGCAAAATGAAGACGGCACCCAGGGCAAGGTCATTTTTGTAGAAGGCGCCTTGCCGGGCGAGCGTGTGAGTTTTGTGTCGTATCGCAAGAAGCCGAAATGGGAAGCGGCCACCATGACCGCCCTGCACAAGGAATCGGTGTTGCGGGTGAAGCCGCAGTGCCCGGTATTCGGCATGTGCGGCGGCTGCGCTATGCAGCACCTGGAGCCGACGGCGCAGGTGGCGATCAAGCAGCGCGTGCTGGAAGACAACCTGTGGCATATCGGCAAGGTCAAGGCAGAATCCATGCTGCGGCCGATTTACGGGCCGACCTGGGGTTATCGCTACCGCGCCCGCATTTCGGTGCGCAACGTACCTAAGAAGGGCGGGGTGCTGGTCGGTTTCCATGAAAGGAAATCGTCTTTCATCACCGACATGAAAACCTGCGAAATATTGCCGCCGAATGTATCGGCGATGCTGGTGCCGCTGCGCCACCTGATTGCTTCGCTGAGCCTGATCGACCAGATCCCGCAGATCGAGCTGGCGGTGGGCGAGGGGCCGCAGGGCAAGGTGACGGCGCTGGTGCTGCGCATCATGGCGACGCCGACGGCGGACGACGAAATCAAGCTCAAGGCGTTCGCCGACCAATACAGTGTGAACTGGTGGCTGCAAACCGCTGGCCCGGACAGCGCCTATCCGTTTTATCCGGAGCAGGGCGAGCTGTACTATACCTTGCCCGAATTCGGCGTGCGCATGCCGTTCAAGCCCACCGATTTCACCCAGGTGAACCATCAGATCAACCGGGTGCTGGTGGCGCGCGCCTTGCGTTTGCTGGATGTGCAGCCGGGCGAACGGGTCGCCGACCTGTTCTGCGGCCTGGGAAATTTCACGCTGCCGTTGGCGACCCAGGCGCAGCAGGTGGTCGGGATCGAAGGCAGCCAGGCGCTGATCAACCGTGCCGGCGAGAATGCCGCGGTCAACCAGCTGTCGGCCAAAACCACTTTTTATTGCCGCAACCTGTTTGAGGCGAGTCCGGAGGATTTTGTCGCGCTGGGCAAATTCGACCGCATGCTGATCGATCCGCCGCGCGACGGCGCAGCGGCAGTGTGTGAGGCGATTGTTGGCCTGGGAGCAATCGATCCGGCGCTGATGCCGAAGCGGATCGTGTACGTTTCGTGCAATCCGTCGACTCTGGCGCGCGACGCCGGTTTGCTGATCGCCGGCGGCTATCGCCTGAGCCAGGCCGGGGTGGTGAACATGTTCCCGCATACCGCGCATGTGGAATCGATCGCGGTATTCGATTTGCCGTGATGCGATTCGCCCGGCAATAAAAAACCGGCCTTGGCCGGTTTTTTATTGCATGCAGCATTACTTAGTTTCGATTGCCGCCGAAAATTCCCAGCAGGGACAGCAGGTTGACAAAAATATTGTAGACATCCAGGTACAGGCTCAGCGTTGCCGAGATGTAATTGGTTTCGCCGCCATTGATGATGCGTTGCACGTCGTACAGGATGTAGGCCGAGAAAATCGCGATGGCGATCACCGATACCGCCAGGTAGAGTGCCGGGATCTGCAGGAAAACATTGGCCAGCGAGGCCAGCAGCAGCACCACGACACCGGCAAACAGCCATTTTCCCATGTTCGAGAAATCGCGCTTGCTGACCGTGGCGATGCTTGCCATGACGACAAATACGCTGGCGGTGCCGCCGAAAGCCATCATGATCAGCGAGGCGCCGTTCGAGAAGCCGACCAGCGTATGGCCGATCAGGCGCGACAGCATCAGGCCCATGAAGAAAGTGAAGCCGAGCAGGAGCAGCACGCCCCAGCCGGAGTTCTTGGTCTTTTCAATTGCATAGAAGAAACCAAACGCTATGGCCATGAAGGCCATGAAGCCGATCAGCGGACTTTTTCCGAAGAAGCTGAAGTCCATCTGTACCCCCAGCCAGGCGCCGGCAATCGTCGGCAGCATGGACAGGGCCAGCAGCCAGTACGTGTTGCGCAGCACGCGGTGCTGTACGCTCAGCGCGGTGCTGCCGGGAGAGTAGGTCGGTTGCAGGTTCGGGTTCATCAGGGACTCCTTTGGAAATTGCAAAAGTATTAAACTGTTGCGATCATAGCATCTACTTCAACATCAATGCATGAGACAACAACGCCGCAAAGTGGTTCTCAGAACTTTTTTAAGGGTTTTCTATGTCATGCGGCTTGCGTTTTGGCTGGTTTTGACGATTCTACATGGGTGTTTCGTGTTAAAATCAAAGGTTGATTGAACTATTAACCAGTCATTTAAATAAACAGCTTAACCCTTTCATTTTATTGGAGTTTTTCAGATGGCAATTGAACGCACCCTGTCGATTATCAAACCGGACGCAGTGGCAAAGAACGTAATCGGTCAGATTTACACCCGTTTTGAAAACGCTGGCCTGAAAATCGTTGCTGCCCGCATGACGCACCTGTCGCGCGCAGAAGCAGAAGGTTTCTACGCGGTTCACCGCGAGCGTCCTTTCTTCAAGGACCTGGTCGATTTCATGATCTCCGGCCCAGTGATGATCCAAGCGCTGGAAGGCGAAAACGCAGTACTGAAACACCGCGACCTGATGGGCGCAACCGATCCTAAGAAGGCGGAAAAAGGCACCATCCGTGCTGACTTCGCTGACTCGATCGATGCCAACGCAGTGCACGGTTCGGACGCAGTGGAAGCGGCGAAGGTTGAAATCGCTTATTTCTTCCCAGCGTAATTGTTTTAAATGCTTTGCATAGTTGGGGGGCAGGGAAGCGCGCCGCACGGCGCCCCTGTCCTGCAATTATTTTGAATTGGAAATGCCATGACTGCTCTCACCAACCTGCTGGATCTGGATCCCGCACAACTGACCGCTTATTGCGGCGAGTTGGGTGAGAAGCCGTTTCGCGCAAAACAACTGCTGCGCTGGATTCATCAATTCGGCGCACATGATTTCGATGCAATGACAGATCTGGCCAAGTCGTTGCGTGACAAGCTGGCGACGCGGGCAATGATTGCCGCTCCCGCCGTGATCAGCGATCACACTTCAACCGACGGCACCCGCAAATGGCTGCTCGACGTCGGCCAGGGCAATGCGGTGGAGACGGTGTTCATTCCCGAAGAAAACCGCGGCACCCTGTGCATTTCGACCCAGGCCGGCTGCGCCGTGAACTGCCGCTTCTGCTCCACCGGCAAGCAAGGCTTCAGCCGCAACCTGACCGTCGGTGAAATCATCGGCCAGTTATGGATGGCCGAGTTTGAGCTGCGCAAATCCAAGGGCATCGAGCCCGGCCACAAAGGCGAGCGCCAGATCACCAACGTGGTGATGATGGGCATGGGCGAACCCTTGCTGAACTATGAGCCGACGGTGACCGCGCTCAAGCTGATGCTGGACGATAACGCCTACGGCCTGTCGCGCCGCCGCGTGACCTTGTCCACCAGCGGCGTAGTGCCGATGATCGACAAGCTGTCGCAGGACTGCGCGGTAGCGATGGCGGTATCGCTGCATGCCTCCAACGACACCTTGCGCGACGGCCTGGTGCCGCTCAACAAGAAATATCCGCTGCGCGAGCTGATGGCGGCCTGCAAGCGCTACCTGGAATTCGCGCCGCGCGATTTCATCACTTTTGAATATTGCATGCTGGATGGCGTCAACGATACCGACGCCCATGCGCGCGAACTGGTCGCGCTGGTTCAGGGCCACGCAGGCGGGCCCGCCGTGCCTTGTAAATTCAACCTGATCCCGTTCAATCCTTTTCCCGAGTCGGGATTGAAGCGCTCGAACAATCCGCGCATCAAGGCTTTCGCCCAGGTCCTGATGGACGCCGGCATCGTCACCACCGTGCGCAAGACGCGCGGCGACGATATCGACGCTGCCTGCGGCCAGCTCGCCGGCGAAGTGCAAGACCGGACTCGGGTGCAGGAACGCATGCAGAAAATGACCGAATATCAACAGAAATTCGGGAAGAATTTTGGCCGTATCATCGAGGTGTCTCAGTGATAGAAAAAGTAAGCAGCAAGCTAGGGAGCTGGCAATGCCGGCTGGTGTTCGCCACGGCTACCTTGTCGTTATTGACCGGCTTGAGTGCTTGCACCACGCCACCGTCGAGCAGCGACAGCGAGGGCGGTTCGCGCCGCGAACTGGCGACCAGCTCAGACCAGACTGAAGCGCAGCGCCGCGCCGGCATTCGTTTACAGCTGGCGATCGGTTATTACGAACAGCACCAGCTGGAAGTCGCGCTGGACGAGATCAAGCAGGCTTTGGCGGCGGATCCTGAATTGGGCGATGCCTATAGCGTGCGTGGACTGATCTACATGGAGATGTCTGAAAATCGCCTGGCCGACGACAATTTCCAGCACGCCCTGCGGCTGTCGCCGAGCAATCCGGATTACGCCAACAACTATGGCTGGTTCCTGTGCCAGAACGGCCGCGCCAAGGAATCGATCGCGCAATTCGAGACGGCGCTGAAGAGCCGCAACTACCAGTCGCCGGCAAAAGCCCTGACCAACGCCGGTGTCTGCAGCCTCAAATTCAACGATACCGCGGCGGCGCAGCGCTACCTGTCGCAGGCGTTCCAGTTCGATGCCAGCAATCCCCTGACAAACGCCAAGCTGGCGCAGCTGGCGTATGACCGCAACGATTATGAACGGGCCCGGTTTTATATCGGTCTCGTATTGAAAACCGATGTGCAGAATGCGGAAGCATTATGGACAGCCATCAAAGTGGAGCGCAAGTTGGGTGACACAGCTGCAGAGGCAAGTTTGGCGACGCAATTGCGCCGTCGTTTTGGTGGCTCCCCTGAATTCGCTGCATATCAGCGCGGGGCGTTTGATGAGTGAGCATGGACAGCTGAAAATCGCGGATGCCGACCTCGCGGGCGAGGAAAGCGCAGTTCCTGAAACCGCCAGCGCCGTGCCGCTATCGCTCGGCGAGCAGCTGGCAGGCAGGCGGCAAGAACTGGGCTGGTCGGTGCAGGATGTGGCCAGCCACCTGAAGCTGGCGCCGCGCCAGATCGACGCCATGGAAAACGATAATTTCGCTGCGTTGCCTACCATGGTGATGACGCGCGGCTTTATCCGTTCCTACGCAAAGCTGCTGGGCCTGGATGCGACCGCCTTGCTGGCGACCATTTCACCGGCCGTGACTGCGCAGCCGACAGCCAGCACGGTGCATGGCAGTCCTTTGTCGACGCCTTTCTCCGAATCCCGCTTCAGTTTGATGGGGCGCAATAAATTTGCTTATAAATGGCTGGTGGTGCTGGCGGTATTGCTGTTGCTGCTGGCGGTGGCGATACGGCTGGACGTGATACCCGTGGTGCAGAATACGCTGCAGTCGCTGGCAGAAAAATCGGCCGCCGCGGGCAGCGCGGCAAGCACGGAAGGCACGGAAGGCACGGAAGGCAAGGCCGCAGCGCCTGCCGTCGAAACCCAGGCTGTCGATGCAGCGGCCAACGCGCCTTTGACTGCCGCTCCTGCCCCTGCCGCGAGTGCGGCGGCGGTGCCCGAGACTGGCGTCAATGCAGCGCCGGCGAACACCCAGGCAGTGAGTCCGGCGCCAGCCAGCGGCGGTGAGCTGAGCCTGAACTTCCGCCAGGATTCATGGGTCGAAATCAAGCGCGCAGACAATACCGTGCTGATCTCGCGCCTGGCCAAGGCGGGCAGTACGGAAACGGTGGATATGTCGCAGCCGGTCAATATCATCATCGGCAATCTTGCCGGCGTCGACGCGACGCTGCGCGGCGTGCCGGTTGACCTCAAGGCCGGCTCCAAAACCAATGTGGCCAGATTGAACCTGAAATAAGCGTGATGGAAAGAGAGCAGCCCATGCCGCAGACGAATTTGCCGACGAATTTGCCAATAAGGTCAGGCCCGAGCGTGCGCCGCCTTAGCCGCGGCGCAACGATCAGCTACGGCGATCGCAAGATCGTGGTTGGCGGCGGCGCGCCGGTGGTGGTGCAGTCGATGACCAATACCGATACCGCTGATGCGATCGGTACCGCGATCCAGATCAAGGATCTGGCGCGCGCCGGTTCCGAGCTGGTGCGCATTACCGTGAACAATCCGGAAGCGGCGGCGGCCGTGCCGGCGATCCGCGAGCAACTGGACAAGATGGGGATAGACGTGCCGCTGGTGGGGGATTTCCACTACAACGGCCATACCCTGCTGAACGATTTTCCCGAGTGCGCCCAGGCATTGTCGAAGTACCGCATCAACCCGGGCAATGTCGGCAAGGGCGCCAAGCGCGACACGCAGTACGCACAAATGATCGAAGCCGCCTGTAGGTACGGCAAGCCGGTTCGCATCGGCGTCAACTGGGGCAGCCTGGACCAGGCGCTGCTGGCGCGCATCATGGATGAAAACGCCTTGCGCAGCCAGCCGTGGCCGGCGCAAGCAGTCATGTATGAAGCACTGGTGACCTCCGCGATAGAAAATGCGCAGCGCGCCGAAGAGCTCGGATTGGCGGCCGACCGCATCATCCTGTCGTGCAAGGTGTCGGGCGTGCAGGACCTGATCGCCGTCTACCGCGAATTGGCGCGGCGCTGCGATTATCCTTTGCATCTCGGCCTGACCGAAGCAGGCATGGGCAGCAAAGGCATTGTCGCTTCGACCGCAGCGTTGTCGGTGCTGCTGCAAGAAGGCATAGGCGACACCATCCGGATTTCGCTGACGCCGGAACCGGGCGGCGACCGCACGCGGGAAGTGATCGTCGGCCAGGAAATCCTGCAAACCATGGGCTTGCGCAAGTTCGCGCCGATGGTGATTGCCTGTCCGGGTTGCGGCCGCACCACCTCGACCGTGTTCCAGGACCTGGCGGACAAGATCCAGACCTACCTGCGCGACCAGATGCCGGTCTGGAAAAAAGCCTACCCCGGCGTCGAAGGCATGAATGTGGCGGTGATGGGCTGCATCGTGAACGGCCCGGGCGAATCCAAGCATGCGAACATCGGCATCAGCCTGCCTGGCACCGGCGAATCGCCGGCGGCGCCGGTGTTCATCGATGGCGAGAAAAAACTGACGCTGCGCGGCGAACGGATTGCCGAAGAGTTCCAGGCAGTGGTGCTGGATTACGTGAAGAGCCACTACGGCCAGGCAGCAGCCTGATCCGAATAAATATTAATCATTACCTGCGTATTGAAAAAGAATGTCTGAAAATAAGAAAGCCGAAAAAATCGTCGGCGTAAAAGGTATGAACGATATCCTGCCGGCCGATGCTGCCTTGTGGGAATTGTTTGAAAACACGGTGGAGTCGGTGCTGAAGAGCTACGGTTTCCAGAAAATCCGCACGCCTATCGTCGAACCTACCGCCTTGTTTGCGCGCGGCCTTGGCGCCGTGACCGATATCGTCGAAAAGGAAATGTATTCGTTCACCGATTCGATGAACGGCGACAACCTGACCTTGCGTCCGGAAAGCACCGCCGGCGTGGTGCGCGCCGCGATCGAACATAACCTGACTTACGACGGCCCCAAGCGGCTCTGGTACAACGGCCCGATGTTCCGCCATGAGCGCCCGCAGCGCGGCCGCTACCGCCAGTTCCACCAGGTCGGCGCCGAAGCCCTCGGCTTTACCGGTCCGGATATCGACGCCGAACTGATCATGATGTGCCAGCGTCTGTGGGACGACCTCGGCTTGCAGGATGTGAAGCTGCAACTGAATTCGATCGGCGATGCGGAGGAACGCAACCGCCACCGTGCCGACCTGATCGCCTACTTTGAACAGCACAAGGACTTGCTGGACACCGATGCGCAACGCCGCCTGCATTCCAATCCATTGCGCATCCTGGACACCAAGAATCCGGTCATGCAGGAAATGGTTAACGGCGCGCCGCAATTGCTGTCCTACCTGGGCGCGGAATCGCTGGCGCACTTTGAAGGCGTGCAAAAGATCCTGAACCACAACAATATTCCTTTCACCATCAACCCGCGGCTGGTGCGCGGCATGGATTACTACAATCGCACCGTGTTCGAGTGGGTCACCGACCAGCTCGGTTCGCAAGGCACGGTATGCGGCGGCGGCCGTTACGATCCGCTGGTGGAAATGTTTGGCGGCAAGCCGACCCCCGCCTGCGGTTTTGCGATGGGCGTCGAGCGCTTGCTGGAACTGATGCGCGCCAACGGCGAGCAGGCCGTGCGCAACGAATGCGATGTGTACCTGGTGCACCAGGGCGAAGCAGCGCAGCTGCAATCGTTCGTGCTGGCCGAGCGTTTGCGCAATGCCGGACTGGATGTTGTGCTACATTGCGCCTCGTCCAATGCCGGCGGCAGCTTCAAGTCGCAGATGAAACGCGCTGACGCCAGCGGCGCTGCCTACGCCATCATTATCGGCGAGGACGAAGTGGCGAACCAGACTGCGACTGTCAAGACCCTGCGCGCCGAAGTCGATGGCGATGCCGAAAAAACTAGTGCCGGCAATCAAAGTGTCGTACCTTTCGATGCGGTCAGCGATTATCTGGTCGACCAGATCGTCGGCGCCGGCGACGATCACGGCCACGACCACGATCATGGCGACCACGTCCACTATCATCATTAATTCATTACTAAAAACTAAAATCATATGGCATTCGATCTCGACGAACAGGAACAACTGGCAACGCTTAAGGATTGGTGGAACAAATACGGCAATCTGACCACCTGGGTGCTGATTATTGCCCTGGCTGCCTACGCCGGCTGGTCCGGCTGGAATTATTACCAGCGCAGCCAGTCCTTGCAGGCTTCGCAGCTATACGACGAGCAGCAAAAGGCTGTTGCCGGCAAGGACAACGCCAAGGTGCAGCGCGCCGCTGCCGACATACAGCAGAAGTTCGGCCGTACCGCTTACGCCGGCATGGCCGCCTTGTCGGCGGCCAAGGTGGCTTTTGACGCCAACGACCTGAATGCCGCGAAGGAGCAGCTGCAATGGGTGGTTGACCACGGCCGCGACGAAGACTACAAGGCGCTGGCCCGGATCCGCCTGGCCGGCATCCTGCTCGACCAGAAAGCTTATGACGACGGCTTGAAAGTGCTGGCGGCAGACCTGCCGGCGCCTTTCGCCAGCGCAGCGGCTGACCGCAAGGGCGACATCCTGGTAGCGCAGAACAAGCTGGACGAGGCGCGCGCCGCCTACCAGCTGGCGCTGGACAAGATGGATAGCAAGAATCCTGGCAAGGAATTGATTCAATTGAAACTTGATGCGATTGGCGGAGCTCCAGCCAAAGCCGCGGCCTGATAATTCGGAAAAAGGAAGAATATGCGTGTGAAGACTTTGCGAGCTGTTGCCTGTGCCGGTGCTTTGTTGATATTGGGCGGCTGTTCCTTGTTCAGTAGCAAGAAGACAAGCAACCTGCCTGCGCCTTTGGTTGAATTTACACAAAGCCTCAAGGTGCAACCGGTCTGGAAACAGTCGATCGGCAGCGCTTCGATCTTCGCTTTTTCGCCTGTGGTTGCCGGCGACAGCGTGTTTGCCGCGGCGGCTGACGGCACCGTGGCGCGCATCAACGCCGCCAACGGCACGGTTGCCTGGCGCATCAGCGCCGGTACGCGCCTGACCGCCGGCGCCGGCAGCGACGGCAACACCGTCGCGGTGGCAGGCGAAAAGGGCATTGTGCTGGCATTTGACGGCCAGGGCAAAAAAATCTGGCAGGCGCAAGCCTCCAGCGAGATCTTGTCGGCTCCGGCTGTAGGCCAGGGGCTGGTGGTCGTGCGCAGCCAGGACAACCGGATCGCCGCTTATGATGCGGCAACCGGCGAGCGTCGCTGGGCCGTGCTGCGCACCTTGCCGCCGCTGACCCTGCGTTCGGCGCCGGGCATCCTGGTTGTTCCACAGGCAACTTTCCTGTCCCTGCCGGGTGGCCGCTTGTCGGCGTTGAACCTGACCAACGGCGGTCCCTGGTGGGAAATGGCGATCGGCGATCCGCGCGGCACCACCGAGCTGGAGCGGGTAGCCGACGCTTCCGGCATGCCGGTGATTGTCGGCCGTGATGTCTGCGCCGTGGCCTACCAGGGCCGGGTCGGCTGCTTTGATGCCGGCAGCGGCACCGCGCACTGGGCCAAGCCGTTTTCCAGCGATGTCGGCGTCGGCAGCGACGGCAAGAACATCTATGCGGCAGACGAGCATGGCGCGGTGTCTGCGTTCACCTTGGATAGCGGTGCTGTAGTATGGCAAAACAAGAAACTTGCCAACCGTGTGCTGACTACGCCTGCCGTCTTGCCTAAGGCGGTAGTCGTGGGCGACTATGAAGGATATATCCACTTCCTGTCGCGCGACGACGGCGCCCTGATCGCACGGATTCGCGCGGACAGCAGCGCGGTCCTGCCGAACCCGGTGGTGGCAGGCTCCAACGTGATTTTTCAAACAAAATCCGGAACACTGATCGCGATTGCGACAGAGTAACAACTTAGTGAAAACAACTTAATGAAGCCAGTAATTGCACTTGTAGGACGTCCCAATGTCGGCAAATCGACCTTGTTCAATCGCCTGACGCGTTCACGCGATGCCTTGGTCGCCGATTTGCCCGGCTTGACTCGCGATCGCCATTACGGCGAAGGGCGGGTCGGTGAACGGCCATTCCTGGTGATCGATACTGGCGGTTTCGAGCCGGTTGCCAAAGACGGCATCATGCACGAAATGGCGAAGCAGACCAAGCAGGCGGTGGCGGAAGCCGACATCGTGATTTTCATCGTCGACGGCCGCCAGGGCCTGACGCCGCACGACAAGACCATCACCGATTTCCTGCGCAAATCGGGCCGTTCGGTGATGCTGGTGGTGAATAAATCCGAAGGCATGAAATACACGTCGGTCACCGCTGAATTCTACGAACTCGGCATGGGCGATCCCTATGTCATTTCGGCCGCCCATGGCGACGGCGTGACCGACCTGGTGGAAGAGTCGCTGGACCTGGCTTTCTCGCAGCGGCCGTCGGAAGAGGCGGAGCCGGAAGACAAGGACCGCGGCGTCAAGATCGCCATCGTCGGCCGTCCTAACGTCGGCAAGTCGACCCTGGTCAATACCTTGCTGGGCGAAGAGCGCGTGATCGCGTTCGACATGCCGGGCACCACCCGCGACTCGATCGAAATCCCGTTCGAACGCGACGGCAAGAAATACACCTTGATCGACACTGCCGGCATCCGCCGCCGCGGCAAGGTATTCGAGGCCATCGAAAAATTTTCCGTGGTCAAGACTTTGCAGTCGATCTCGGAAGCCAATGTGGTCTTGCTGCTGCTCGATGCGCAGCAGGATATCTCCGAGCAGGACGCGCACATCGCCGGCTTCGTGCTGGAAACCGGGCGCGCGCTGGTGGTTGGCGTCAACAAGTGGGATGGCCTGACCAGCGACCGCCGCGATGAAATCAAGATGGATATGGATCGCAAGCTGAACTTCCTTTCATTTGCGAAATTCCATTTTATTTCCGCGCTGAAATCCACCGGCATCACGCCTTTGATGAAGTCGATAGATTCTGCGTACGCAGCGGCCATGTCCAACCTGACTACGCCGAAGCTGACGCGCGCCTTGATCGAGGCGGTAGAGCACCAGCAGCCGCGGCGCAAGGGTTCGATCCGTCCGAAGCTGCGTTATGCCCACCAGGGCGGCATGAATCCGCCTATCGTCGTCATCCACGGCAACGCCCTGGAATCGATCGAAGACAACTATAAGCGTTATCTGGAAAAACATTTCAGAGAAACTTTTTCGCTGGTTGGGACTCCATTACGCATCGAGTTCAGATCCAGTCGGAATCCATACGCTCGCCAGGAAAAATAATTTTTTAAAAACACTTTTTTCTGAGCAGTAAATCCGAAAATCGTTTACATTCGTAAAACACCCACCGAGTCATTCGCAGAGTTTATTCTCGATTTCAATTTGCATCTGACTTCTAATCACAACAACACAGTGGAGTAGCCATGAGTAATAAAGGGCAATTGTTACAAGACCCGTTTTTGAACGCCTTGCGTAAAGAGCATGTTCCGGTTTCCATCTACCTGGTCAACGGCATCAAGCTCCAAGGCCATATCGAATCCTTCGATCAATACGTCGTTTTACTGCGTAATACCGTTACCCAAATGGTATACAAACACGCCATCTCAACCGTAGTTCCTGCACGCGCTGTCAATCTGAATCTTGAATCTGAAGCAGAATAACTATTTGCCATCGGCGAGGGCCGTAGCAGCAACTCAAAAAATCCTATGCGCGCAGCGCTAGTCGGAGTGGACTTCGGCAAAGGCGACTTTGCCGCAAGTCTCGAAGAACTGTCTTTGCTGGCCAAGTCTGCCGGCGCGGTGCCGCTCGTCACCATCACCGGCAGGCGCGGCAGTCCTGACGCTGCCTTGTTTGTCGGCTCAGGCAAGGCACAGGAAATAGCCGACGCCGTGTTTGACGATGAGCTTGAAATAGTCATTTTCAATCATGCGCTGTCGCCAGCCCAGCAACGCAATCTCGAACGTGTACTGAAAGTAAGAGTACTGGATCGCACCAGCCTGATACTCGACATCTTTGCCCAAAGAGCCAAAAGCCATGAGGGTAAAGTACAGGTGGAGCTTGCACAGCTGCAACATCTGGCGACGCGGCTGATCCGCGGCTGGACTCACTTGGAACGGCAAAAGGGTGGTATCGGCTTGCGCGGTCCGGGTGAAACCCAGCTGGAAACCGACCGCCGCTTGCTGGGCGACCGGGTCAAGGCCCTGCGCGCCAGGCTCGACAAGCTGCACCGGCAGCATGCAACGCAACGGCGTGCACGCGGGCGCAGCGCCACGATTTCGATTTCGCTGGTGGGTTACACCAATGCCGGCAAATCAACCTTGTTCAACGCGCTGGCGAAGGCCGGCGTGTATGCGGCGGATCAGTTGTTCGCTACGCTGGACACCACCTCCAGGCGGGTTTACCTGGGCGAGGCGGGCAGTGTGGTGATTTCCGACACGGTCGGATTCATCCGCGAATTGCCGCATCAGCTGGTGGCGGCATTCCGGGCGACCCTGGAAGAGACCATCCATGCCGATTTGCTATTGCATGTGGTGGATGCGGCCAGTCCGACGCGCATGGAACAGATCGAACAGGTAAACCTGGTGCTGAAGGAAATCGGCGCCGACCATATTCCACAGATTCTGGTGTGGAACAAGATTGACGCGGCGGAACTGGAGCCGGCGGTCGAACGTGATGAGTATGATAAAATTCAGCGAGTTTTTGTTAGCGCGCAAAAGGGCCAGGGCCTGGATTTATTGCGGCAGGCGATCGCCGAATTCGTGACCGGCAACCGGACATCCGGCGATCAGGCGGAAGACGATCAGGTGGCAGCGGCATATTCGATACCGGCCGTCGGAAATACGCAGCAGCTGTAGCACCGTTCTAAAGTTTTGAAAGCAAGCGCCTCTAACGAGCATTCCAACCTATTTGTTTCATTTACTTAAAGATAACGATCGAATGCTTGGTACCTTATTCAAAAAACTTGGTGTTAAATTTTCGTTGAACGACCCGCAATGGGGCCGGAATTCGCAAAATGACAACAAGCAAAATAACGATGGCAAAAAGCCAAACAATGGCCCTCCGGACCTGGACAAGCTATGGCAGGATTTCAACCAGCGCCTGACGCGCCTGCTGGGAAACAAAAACGGCGGTGGCGGCGACCCTAGCGGCGGCGGCTTCAATCCGGGCATGAAAGGCGCCGGTGTCGGCGTCGGCGCGATTGCGGCGGTGGTTGCCTTGCTGTGGCTGGCCAGCGGTTTCTTTACCGTGCAGGAAGGCCAGACCGGCGTCGTGATGACTTTCGGCAAGTACAGCCATTCGACCACTCCTGGTTTTAACTGGCGCTGGCCTTATCCGATCCAGGGCCATGAAATCGTCAACGTGTCCCAGGTGCGTACGGTCGAGGTCGGCTATCGCGCCAACGCCAAGAACAAGCAACCCAAAGAAGCCCTGATGCTGACCGATGACGAAAACATCATCGATATCCAGTTTGCCGTCCAGTACACGCTGAAAAGCGCGTCCGACTGGGTTTTCAACGTCCGCGATCCGGAAGAAACCGTGCGCCAGGTGGCGGAAACCTCGATTCGTGAAATCGTCGGCAAGAACAAGATGGATTTCGTCCTGTACGAAGGGCGGGAAAAAGTGGCGCTCGATACGAGCCAGCTGATGCAGCAGATCCTCGACCGCTACAAGGCCGGCGTGCAGATCACCAATGTCACGATGCAAGGCGTGCAGCCGCCGGAACAGGTGCAGGCCGCGTTTGACGATGCGGTGAAAGCAGGCCAGGACCGCGAGCGCCAGAAGAACGAAGGCCAGGCCTACGCCAACGACGTGATTCCGAAGGCGCGCGGCGCGGCATCGCGCTTGCTGCAGGAAGCGGAAGCGTACAGCGCCCGCGTCACGGCCAACGCCGAAGGCGATGCCTCGCGTTTCAAGCAGGTCCTGACCGAGTACCAGAAAGCGCCTGCCGTCACGCGGGACCGGATGTACCTGGATACCATGCAGCAGATTTTTGCAAATACGACCAAGGTGATGGTCGACGCCAAGAGTGGGAGCAATTTATTGTATTTGCCATTGGACAAGCTGATTTCACAATCGGTGGCTAACGCCGTGCCGGGCTCGGGCAGCACAGCGGGCAGCGCCGGCGCAGCGTCGCCGGGAATGAAGGACGGCGCCAGCACCGTGGAGACGCGGCCGCAGCCGGATGACCGTGCGCGTGACAGCCGCGACTCCCGCGATCGGGAGGGCCGATAATGAATCGTCTCATCTCCCTGCTGATATTCGTGTTCGCCGCGCTGTGGCTGGTATTTTCGACCATCTTCGTGGTCGACCAGCGCCAGTATGCGATCCTGTTCGCTTTTGGCGAAGTCAAACAGGTGATCAACCAGCCCGGCCTGCATTTCAAGTTGCCGCCGCCGTTCCAGAACGTGCTGTTCCTCGATAAACGGGTTCTGACCATCGATCCGCCGGATACAGACCGTTTTATTACAGCGGAAAAAATGAATATCCTGATCGACGCCTTTGTGAAATGGCGGATCACCGATCCGAAACTGTATTTCGTCAGTTTCGGCGGCGATGAAAAACGCGCCCAGGACCGCATGTCGCAAATCGTCAAAGCCGCGTTGAATGACGAAATCACCAAGCGCACCGTGCGTGAAGTGATTTCGGGCCAGCGCGGCAAGGTGATGGATTCGATTCGTAAAAAGGTGCAGGACGAATCCAAGCAGATCGGTGTCGAAATCATCGATGTGCGCCTGAAGCGGGTCGATTACGTCGACCAGATCAATGCCTCGGTTTACGACCGCATGAAGTCCGAGCGCTTGCGGGTTGCCAATGAATTGCGTTCGACCGGTTCGGCCGATTCCGAAAAGATCCGTGCCGACGCCGACAAGCAGCGGACCGTGATCCTGGCGGAAGCATATCGCGATGCGGAAAAGATGCGCGGTGAAGGCGATGCCAAGGCTTCGCAGATTTATGCCCAGGCATTCGGCCAGAATCCCGAGTTCTACAAGTTCTATCGCAGCCTTGAAGCTTACCGTGCGAGCTTCAAGACCCGCCAGGACTTGATGGTGATTGATCCGAACTCGGAATTCTTCAAATATTTCCGTAGTCCGGCCGGCGGCGGAGCGGTAGCGCCTGCAAAAAAATAGATTTTTGCTGCAGGGCTAAAGTTGTCTGGGAATGGCGCCCTCGCTTGAGGCGCCATTCCTTATTTTCGACGGCCATATAACTGTGTTTGTTTTATTGGTAACCGAATCCCCCAGTCTTTAGCCGAATTGATCCACAAAAGTAATTTTCCCTAGATTCATTTTTCCTATGCCAAATTGGCTTCTCCCTGAAAACATCGCCGACGTCTTGCCGTCCGAAGCGCGCAAGATCGAAGACCTGCGGCGCCTGATACTGGATAATTTCCGCCTGTACGGCTACGAGCTGGTCATGCCGCCCATGCTGGAATACCTGGAATCGCTGCTGGCCGGCGCCGGCCAGGATACCGACCTGCGCACCTTCAAGCTGGTCGACCAGCTGTCCGGCCGCACCCTCGGCATCCGTGCCGACATGACCACCCAGGTGGCGCGCATCGACGCCCACCTGCTGAACCGCGAATCGGTCACCCGGCTGTGTTACGTCGGCAGCGTCTTGCATACCCGCCAGATCGGCTTGCACGCCACCCGCGAGCCGTTGCAGATCGGCGCCGAGATCTACGGCCACCTGGGGCTCGAAGCCGATGCCGAGATCCAGGAACTGGCGCTGGCGACCCTGGCGCTGGCCGGGATCACCCAGGTACGCCTGGATTTGTGCCATGTTGGCATCTTGCGCACGATTATCGGCGGCGACGACGCCGCCAAGCTGGACGAATCCGAGCTGGTTGCATTGCTGGAAGCCAAGGATCTGCCTGGTCTGCGCACTATCAGCGTCAGCTACAAACCGGACACCCGGGCCGCCTTGCTAGCCTTGCCTGGTTTATATGGCGACGCCGGCGTTTTGCAGCAGGCGCGGCAGGTGCTGCCGGCGCTGCCGGCGATAGCCAAGGCACTGGACGAACTGGAAACTTTGGCTGAAGCAGCCGGGAAAGATTGCGTCACCGTCGATTTAGCCGATTTACGCGGGTATCATTACGAAAGCGGGCTGATTTTCGCCGCCTATGTGCCGGGCCTGCCGAATGCGATACTGCGCGGCGGCCGCTACGACGTTGGCGCGGCGTTCGGCCGTTCGCGTCCCGCCACCGGCTTCTCGATGGATTTGCGAGAGCTGGCAAGACTGATTCCGGTAGCAACCCGCAAGCGCGCGATCCATGCGCCTTGGGGCATTGAAGCAGGTTTGAAGGAAAAGATCGTTGAATTGCGCAAGGCTGGGGAAGTTGTGATCCAGAGTCTGCCCGGCCATGAAAACGATCAAGACGAGTTCGATTGCGACCGCGCGGTTGTACTCGAAAATGGAAACTGGATTATCAAAAATTTGGACTAAGTGATGTTACAGAAAAGCACCGCAAAAAACGTCGTTGTGATTGGCACCCAATGGGGCGACGAAGGAAAAGGCAAGATCGTTGACTGGCTTACCGATCACGCACAGGCAGTCGTGCGTTTTCAGGGCGGCCATAACGCTGGCCATACATTGGTCATCGGCGGTCACAAGACGGCATTGCAGCTGATCCCGTCCGGCATCATGCGCCCCGGCGTCGCCTGCTACATCGGCAACGGCGTGGTGCTGTCGGTGCCCGACCTGCTGCGCGAGATCGACAAGCTGCAGGTGGCCGGGGTGGAAGTCGCATCGCGCCTGAAGATTTCGGAAGCATGCCCGATCATCCTGCCTTACCACACCGCACTCGATGCAGCGCGTGAAGCAGCGCGCGGCGACGCCAAGATCGGCACCACCGGCAAGGGCATCGGCCCAGCCTATGAAGACAAGGTTGCCCGTCGCGCGATCCGCGTGGCCGACCTGCTCAACGAGAAGCGTTTTGCGGAAAAGCTGGCGGCCAACCTGGAATACCACAACTTTGTCCTGACCAATTACCTCAAGGCGCCGGCTGTCGATTACCAGAAGACGCTGGACGACGCCCTGGCGACCGTACCGCGCCTGCGGCCGATGGTGGCCGACGTCTCGAGCGACCTGTACGCCGCCTACAACAACGGCGCCAGCCTGCTGTTCGAAGGCGCGCAGGGCAGCCTGCTGGATGTCGACCACGGCACTTACCCATTCGTTACCTCGAGCAACTGCGTGGCCGGCAATGCCGCCGCCGGCAGCGGTGTCGGCCCTAACATGCTGCATTACATCCTGGGCATCACCAAGGCTTACACCACGCGCGTCGGTTCCGGCCCGTTCCCGTCGGAACTGCCAACCGACCAGGGCGTCGGCAAGCACCTGGCCAGCGTCGGCCACGAGTTCGGCACCGTCACCGGCCGCGCTCGCCGCTGCGGCTGGTTCGATGCCGCGCTGCTCAAGCGTTCGGTGCAGATCAACGGCGTGTCCGGCATGTGCCTGACCAAGCTGGACGTGCTGGACGGCCTGGAAACGCTGAAGCTGTGCACCGGCTATACGCTCAACGGCAAGACCGTCGACATCTTCCCGGTCGGCGCCGAAGACGCTGCGCTGTGCCAGCCGATCTACGAAGAAATGCCGGGCTGGAGCGAATCCACGGTCGGCGCCAAATCGATGGACGCCTTGCCGGCCACGGCGCGTGCCTACATCAAGCGCATCGAAGAATTGGTAGGCGTGCCTATCGATATGGTTTCGACCGGTCCGGACCGTGAAGAAACCATCGTTTTACGCCATCCATTTAAATAAAAGCAATATGAACAAATCAGATGATAAAGACCTGTGGGTCTCGTGGGATGAATATCACCGCATAATTGAAAAACTGGTATTGAACGTGCACGCATCCGGCTGGCAGTTCGACCAGGTCTTGTGCCTGGCGCGCGGCGGCCTGCGTCCGGGCGACGTGTTTTCGCGCATTTTCGACGTGCCGCTGGCGATCCTGTCGACCAGTTCCTATCGCGAAGATGCCGGCACGGTGCGCAGCGAACTCGACATCGGCAAGCACATCACCATGAGCCGCGGCGCCTTGTCCGGCCGGGTGCTGGTGGTGGACGACCTGGTCGATTCCGGCGTGACGCTGGACAAGGTCCTGCATCACCTGAAGGAAAACTATGCGCCGGTGACCGAGGTGAAATCGGCAGTGATCTGGTGGAAGGCATGTTCTTCGCTGAAACCGGATTTCTACGTCGATTACCTGCCGACCAATCCATGGATCCACCAGCCTTTCGAGGAATACGACAGCCTGCGTCCGCACCAGCTGGAAGCCTGGAGCAAAAAGGGCGTATCGCGATAACCAAGCGCGCTGAACAAAAAGCCCCGTCGCTCATGCAACGGGGCTTTTTTGCGCCTGTGCCGCCTATGCCTGTTGTGCCAGGCTGACCCAGCTGGCATCCTGCGCGTGGCTGCGCAGCACCGCTTCGATGAATTCCATCCCTTGCACGCCATCCTCGACCGTGGTGAGGAAACGGCTATGGCTCGGAATGGGGCGGCCATCGTTGCGCGCGGCGATCTGCTGGGCCGCGTCGACATACAGCTGGGCAAACGCTTCCAGGTAGCCTTCCGGATGGCCGGCCGGGACCCGGGTGGCATGTTCCGCAGCCTGGCCCTGCACACGGCCGCGCGTGAGGCATTGCGCCTGGCCGCCTTGCGGCGTGAACCACAGCTGGTTCGGGTTCTCCTGGTCAAACGCCAGGCTGGCCTTGCTGCCGTACAGGCGCAGCCGCAGCGCATTCTCGCAGCCGGTGGCAACCTGGCTTGCCCACAGCGTGCCGCGGGCGCCGTTGGCGTAGCGCAGCATCACTTGTACATGGTCGTCGACCAGCCGGCCCGGCACGAAGGTATGCAGCTCGGCCAGCAGTTGGTCCGGGGTCGCGCCGCTGACGTATTGCGCCAGCTGGTAAGCGTGGCTGCCGACGTCGCCGAGGGTGCCCGCCGGGCCGTTGCGCGCCGGATCGGAGCGCCAGCCGAGCGCCGCCGGATCTTGCGTGCCGCCGTTGGCGGCGGCCGTCGCGGCGGGTATTTCGTCGGCCAGCCAATCCTGGGAATACTCCACTTGCAGCAGGCGCAGTTCGCCGAGCGCGCCGGATTCAACCAGTTCCTTGGCATGGCGCACCATCGGGTAGCCGGTATACGTATGGGTCAGGGCAAACACCAGGTTCTTGCGTTGCGCCAGGGCGGCCAGCGCTTGCGCCTCTTGCAGGGAAACGGCGAGCGGCTTGTCGCAGATGACGTGGATGCCGGCTTCCAGGAACGCGGTGGCGACCGGCGCGTGCAGGTAGTTGGGCGTGACAATCGCCACTACGTCGATGCCGTCCGGGCGGGCGGCTTCGCGCCGCGCCATCTCGCGATAATCGGAATAGCTGCGGCTGCGGTCCAGGCGTATCGCGGCGGCGCTCGATGCCGCCCGCAGCGGGTTGCCGGACAGCGCTCCCGCCACCAGTTCGTAATGATCGTCGAGCCGTGCTGCCATGCGGTGCACCGCGCCGATGAAAGCGCCGTCGCCGCCGCCCACCATGCCCAGCCGCAAGCGCCGTGGCAGCCTGGTTTCCTGTTTGCCGTGGTTGATTCCCATGTCTAGTCCAATCCTAATATGTGTGCAATCTGCGAGGCTGGCAGCTGGGCGCCGGCAAAATCGTCGAAAGCGCGTTCGCTGACGCGGATGATATGGCTGCGGATGAATTGCGCGCCTTCGGCCGCGCCGTCTTCGGGATGCTTGAGCGCGCATTCCCATTCCAGCACCGCCCAGCCGGGAAAGTCGTACTGCGCCATCTTGGAAAAGATGGCCTTGAAATCGACCTGGCCGTCGCCCAGCGAGCGGAAGCGTCCGGCCCGTTCCTGCCAGTCGGAAAATCCGCCGTAGACGCCTTGCCGGCCAGTGGGGCGGAATTCCGCATCCTTGACGTGGAACGCCTTGATGCGCCGGTGGTAGATGTCGATGAAGGCCAGGTAGTCCAGCTGCTGCAGCAGGAAGTGGCTGGGATCGTACAGGATGCTGGCGCGCGGATGGTGGTCGACCGCTTCCAGGAAACGGTCGAAAGTCACGCCGTCATGCAGGTCTTCGCCGGGATGCAGTTCATAACAAAGATCGACGCCGGCGTCGTCGAAGGCATCCAGCACGGGGCGCCAGCGCCGCGCCAGTTCGGCGAATGCGGTTTCCACCAGTCCTGCCGGACGTTGCGGCCAGGGATACAGGTAGGGCCAGGCCAGGGCGCCGGAAAAAGTGACATGCGCGCGCAAGCCGAGCCGGCCCGAAGCGATGGCCGCGCAGTGCAGCTGATCCTCGGCCCAGGCAGTGCGCGCCGCCGCGTCGCCGCGCAGCGCCGGCGGCGCGAAACCGTCGAACAGCACATCGTAGGCCGGATGGACCGCCAGCA
>Ga0182005_1000433_pt1 | contig 22193 bp, 20 predicted proteins | sample Sormic07211103_1_FD_123021 | JGI IMG/M metagenome (GOLD analysis project Ga0182005, IMG submission 123021) | Rhizosphere microbial communities from Sorghum bicolor, Mead, Nebraska, USA - 072115-103_1 MetaG | ecosystem: Host-associated > Plants > Roots > Rhizosphere | place: USA: Nebraska...
GGGACAATGGGCACTGGGTCAGGGCTTTGTAGTTGCCCTGTTGTTTTCATTGGTTTATTACCACACCGGAACGCTAGAGTTCTATTATCGAGTCTGTGCAATTCTGACTGTACTTGCTTCGGTTCCCGCCTATACATGGTGCGGCGTCTATGCAAAGAAAGATAACTATCTGACGGGCTTGGGACGTTTGTTCATGGGTTGGTCAATGACATTGGCCGCGTTAGCCTGTGTGGCGTTTATCTGTAAGGCTGATGAACTGTTTTCTCGTCAACTTATCCTGGTATGGGCCGCCGGCGGCTACATAGGGCAAGCGCTGTTGTACGTCCCGCTGCACGGGTTCTCGCAATACTATCAACGGTCGCTTCAAAGCGAACACAAGACCCTGATCGTAGGGACTGGCGAGCTGGCATTGGGACTGGCACGCAAACTCCGCAGCCTGGAGCACTTCCCCCTGGTGGGCCTGGTCAGCACGGACACCACGCTCCCGCCGGCGCCGGGTTCACCGCGCATCGTGGGCCCGCAGGAGCAACTGTTGGAGTTGATCGAAACCCATGACATCCGACGTTTGTACATTACGTTGCCCCTGAGTGAAGCGGCAAAAATCGAGGCCATGTATATCGATTTGCTGGGCGCCAACGTAGACGTGGTCTGGGTGCCGGACTTGAACAGTCTGACGCTGCTCAATCACTCAGTAAGAGTTGTGGATGGCTTGCCGGCGATCTACCTGAATGAAAGTCCGTTGACCAGCCAACCCACCGCTGCACTGAGTAAAAGCCTGCTGGAAAAGAGCGTGGCGCTGTTGGCCATTGTCCTTCTAAGCCCACTGTTGTTGCTCATTGCCCTGGCCGTGAAACTCAACTCGCCAGGCCCGGTGTTCTTCAAACAGGATCGTCACGGCTGGAATGGCAAGGTGATCCAGGTCTGGAAGTTTCGCTCGATGCGCGTGCACGATGATCATGAGGTCAAGCAGGCCAGTCGTAACGATTCGCGGATTACCCCGGTTGGACGTTTTATCCGCCGTACTTCGCTCGATGAACTGCCGCAACTGATCAATGTGCTGCAAGGCCACATGGCATTGGTCGGGCCACGTCCGCACGCCGTTGCACACAACAAATACTACTCCGGGAAAATCCTCGCCTACATGGCCCGTCACCGAATCAAACCGGGGATTACCGGGCTGGCTCAAATCAACGGTTGCCGCGGCGAGACCGACACCCTCGATAAAATGCAGAGACGCGTGGAGATCGACCTTAAATACATCAATAACTGGTCGTTGTGGCTGGACCTGAAGATCTTGGTGAAGACGCCATTCACCTTGTTGTCAAAAGACATTTATTGACGGTGAAGCTTCTAGTTTATTGAGGGTACGCCGCGTTTAATCAAGGGGGACGTGCACATCACCGCGTCTTGTCTTAGCCAAATCCGCTTCGTGACGCCAGGTCAACGTCACGAAGGGAAAGGCCAGGAAGTCCTTGCTCAGCGCGGCGTTATCTATGAATGACAGGGAAAAACTGTGAGGGATAGTCAGATGAAATGTGCAACTGGACCCAGTTGCAACAGTGGACTTGAACCTGGAAAGAGATTCGAATATTGCAGCGAAAGGGGCAAACCAAGACGCATGGCGCGATAACAGCGAGTGAGCATGTGTCGCCTCAACACTTACTGATACCAACCAAAGGCATACTGATTCTTTGTTCACGCTGCAGGAGTTTCATAAGGAGCAAGACGCGCTGCTCTCCCTCCATCGCCATGAAAATTGCCTCCACATCAACAAAAGGTCCATCATTGATACGCACCCTATCTCCGCAAGCATACCGAGCCTCTATAGGGGGGGCCTTATTGTATTCATAAAGTTGTGCGATCAAGCCACCATCTACCGGCAACGGTTTGCCTCCAAAACCGACAATTCGCGTTACACCGCGGGTTGAGCGCAAAGGCGCCCAGCTCTCATCCAAACCGAGTTGGATAAACAGATAACTCGGAAACAGCGACTCACGAACTATCCTCCTGCCCCCCTGTAACACACGCTCACGTCGGCGCGTAGGGCGAAAGCAGGTATATCCCTGGTTTACCAAGTTCAACTCCGCGCGCTCGTCCTGGTTCGCCTTGCATTGAACCAAATACCATACGGCGGCGGTGAGGTTCTCGCGCAATGTCATTTGAACAGCAGTATTATGAATGGACACAATCAGCCCCATTTCCATCAATTTGGCCAGGTAACTCCGTAGTTTTTGTCTTCACCAATGCGACACTCCGACGCCTTTCAACACGCACGGCAATACCGCGTCAGGCTTAGCAAAAAACACGCTCCGACATTTAACACAATCCGCCACTGAATAGCCTAAAAAAACAGGCAACGTTATAATTCGTCTGATCAAAACCCATAGTGTTATTTAATATCTGGCTTTATGTATGGATATTTTTTTAGTTACGTGGCATTCGCCATTGCATCGTATTTAAAGGTTGATGTTAACGGTGATTGGCAGTTATGATTTTTAGCATAGCAACTGTCAAGCACGCTTGCTGTGCAGACTCCCAACAGGTCAAAGTCTCTCTGTGGAAAGGCCAATCCAGCACGCTAACTCCTCACGGAAAGAGGCACACGCAAAATAGCGAAAAGCAGTCAAAGAAGTGCCGTTGAAAAAACAGAATTTTGGTTTTTCCAATTACACCATTACCGCAGCGTGGAAGCTCCAAGGAAGTTGCCTTGTTTAAGAAAATTTTAATCGTCTGCATTGGCAATATTTGCCGAAGTCCTACTGCAGAAAATTTGTTGCGTGAAGCACTGGATCAGACCGATATCGAAGTGGGTTCCGCGGGTCTTTGCGCCCTTGAAGATCACCCTATCGAACCCACCGCCCAGATCGTACTGGAAGAGCACGGCCATCTGCCAAAAGAACACAAGGCCAATCAACTGACTCCTGCAGCCATTAGCGAATCGGATCTCATCCTGGTGATGGAGCAGAAGCATATAGACGGTGTTCTCAAGATTGCACCTGAAGCGCGTGGAAAAGTCTTCTTGCTGGGCAAGTGGCAGAACAACCGTGAAATCAGCGACCCCTACCGTCGAGGCAAACCCGCTTTTGTGCATGCCTATGCGCTGATTGAAGAAGCTGTAAACGCTTGGGCAAGGCGTCTCGCACGCTAAACCATTCCTCGAATACCTGTTAAAAAAGAACCCACTTATGCAGCAAACTCCAGCATTAACCTCACCTGACGATGATGAAATCGACTTGATGGGCCTACTCGGGACACTGGTCGATCACAAATGGTTGATTGCCGGGATAACTGCTACCTCTATGGCCATTGGAGCGGCCTATGCGGTGTTGGCCACTCCTGTTTACCAGGCGACTGCCTTGATACAGGTGGAGGCAAAGAAAAATGACATGCTCGGCTTCTCCGATATCAACAGCATGCTGGGCAAAGAGTCGCCGTCAGCCACGGAAATTGAGCTAATCAAGTCTCGCGCCATCATCGGCAAGGTTGTCGACAACCTATCGCTGGATATCACTGTCGAGCCGAACCTTTTTCCGGTTATAGGCGACTTTATTGCTCGTCGGTTCAAACCAGACGCCACGAATACCATCGCGACCCCATGGTTGGGCATGAGTAGCTACGCCTGGGGCGGCGAATGCCTGAAAATATTTCAGCTTGAGCTCCCACAAGAACTCCTGAGCCAGGAACTGACCTTGGTCACCGGTGAAAACGGGTACTTCACGTTGCTGGACGAAGGCAACAATGTCTTGGTCCAAAGCCAAGTGGGCCAAACCTATGACCAGGACGGCATCAAACTGCAGGTTGAAGCGTTGCAGGCGAACCCTGGTACCACGTTCAACATTGTCCGTGACCCTCGCCTGACCAGTATCTTGAAATACCAAAAAGTACTGGATGTATCAGAACGGGGTAAAGAATCCGGCATGATCGGGCTTGCTCTTGAGAGCACGGAACCGGATGAAGCCATTCAAATCCTGAATGAAATCGCCAAGCTCTATGTACGACAGAATGTTGAGCGAACGTCCGCCGAAGCGGCTCAAAGCCTGGAGTTCCTGCAAGATCAACTGCCTCAGGTCCGTAAAGATCTGGAAAAAGCTGAAAACGCTCTGAACAAGTATCAAATTCGAAGTAAATCCATCGATATCAGTCTGGAAGCAAAAGCCATTCTCGACCAAATCGTGGCGCTTGACACCAGCATCTCCGCACTGAAATTGCAGCAAGCGGAAATGGATCGCAAGTTTACCCGTCAGCACCCCGCGTATCGGGCCTTGCTCAGCCAACTTGGCGAGCTAACGAGCAAGCAGGATAGCTTGGCCAAAAAAGTCGAGGGTTTGCCTTCAACACAGCAAGAACTCCTTAGTCTCACCCGCGATGTAAAAGTCAGCACCGAGATTTATACCCAGCTCCTGAATAAATCCCAGGAACTGGATGTGATGCGCGCAGGCACCGTCGGTAACGTGCGCTTGATCGATACCGCCGATGTGGATCTGCGCAAGCCCGTTAAACCCAAGAAGCCTCTGATCGTACTCATTGCCACCCTGCTCGGGGCTTTTCTGGCGACTGCATTGGTGCTTTTTCGCAAAGCCCTTAACCGCGGAGTGGAAAATCCGGATCAAATTGAACAATTGGGCCTGCCGGTGTATGCGTCTATTCCTTTCAGCACACTGCAAAAAAGCGAAGAAAGCAAAATCCTCCGCAATAGCCGAGGCCGCGCCCATAATGCTGCCCCCATTCTGGCTAGCAGTCACCCCACCGATTTGTCCATAGAAGGTTTGCGCAGCCTGCGCACCAGTCTGCACTTCGCCATGCTCGAAGCCAGCAACAATCGACTGATGATTTCCGGCCCGAGCCCCAAGGTCGGTAAAACGTTCGTTTCCGCCAACCTCGCCGCGGTCATTGCCCAGACCGGCCAGCGCGTATTGCTTATCGACGTGGATATGCGCAAAGGGTATCTGCATAAAGTATTCGCAACCCCAGCTGAAAATGGTCTTTCTGATTTACTCGTCAAGCGCTGCGACCTGGCAACCGCGATCAATAAAACTGAATTCGAACACCTTGACGTAATTGGCCGCGGCCAAATACCGCCCAATCCTTCAGAACTGTTAATGCACGCGAACTTCACTGCCTTTCTGGATCAAGTCAGCACCTTGTACGACTTGGTTATTCTGGATACACCGCCGTTGCTGGCGGTGACAGATGCGGCGATTGTCGGCCGTCAGTCGGGCACTAATCTGATTGTGACGCGTTTTGCGCTTAACCCGGTTCGTGAAATTGAATTGACAATGCGTCGTTTTGCTCAAAACGGAATTGATTTGAAAGGTGCTATTTTCAATGGCGTTGAAAAACGCGCCTCGGCCAAATATGGCTATGCCGACTATGGCTACTACAACTACGAATATAAGTCAGAGAGCGCCTAGCATAACTATGCATTGTCAATTTCCGCTAATGCCAAGCAGACATGCGCGGCAGTAGCAATATCAACCTCACCTCGCTACCTGCCACTTAAAAGTGATGCAGACACACAAATAATTGATGTGGCTTTCAGGGACTAGCAATTAATCCTGGGGCGGTAGCGTGGCAAAAAACAAATTAATACCGCCCTACGACGATGGTTATCCGTTAGTACCGCGTATTTCTCTGGGTCAACAAAAGTCGGGGCACAGGTCTTTTATAAAACATAGATCTGAAACGACGACATCAGTCGGACCAAACATCCATCCACCTTAAGCCACTCACATAGCAATGGACCGTCCTATGAAGACCCTATGCATTTTTGGTACCCGTCCCGAGGCCATTAAAATGGCTCCACTTGCGCTGGCATTGGCAGCAGATGAACGCTTTGAGGCGAAAGTCTGCGTCACCGGCCAACACCGTGAAATGCTCGATCAAGTATTGGGGTTGTTTGCCATTGAGCCCGACTTCGATCTGAACATCATGAAGCCTGGTCAGGACCTGACCGATGTGACCACTGCGATCTTGCAAGGGCTGAAAAAAGTCCTGGCAGAATTCAAACCCGATATTGTGTTAGTTCACGGGGATACCGCCACCACCTTTGCTGCCAGCCTCGCGGCCTACTATCAACAGATTCCGGTTGCCCATGTGGAAGCCGGTTTGCGCACGGGTAACCTCCTCTCTCCGTGGCCGGAAGAAGGCAACCGTAAACTTACCGGGGCATTGGCCAACCTGCACTTCGCTCCGACCGAAACCTCACAAGCCAATCTGCTACGTGAGGGTGTTAATCCAGACACTATCGTCGTCACTGGCAATACAGTGATCGACGCCCTGCTGGATGTCGTCAAACGCCTGGATCAGGACAAAGAGCTATTTGCCCACGCCTCAGCACCGGCAGCCTTTCTGGACCCGGCTAGAAAATTGATCCTCGTTACAGGTCATCGCCGGGAAAGTTTTGGTGACGGCTTCGAGCGCATCTGTCAGGCGTTGATGGAGGTCGCTCAGCAACATCCAGAGGTTGATATCGTCTATCCCGTGCACCTCAATCCCAATGTTCGCGAGCCCGTCAATCGACTTCTGAGCGACATTGACAACATCTACCTGATCGATCCCTTGGACTACCTGCCCTTCGTCCACATGATGAGCCGTGCGCACATCATCTTGACCGACTCCGGAGGTATCCAGGAGGAAGCTCCCTCATTGGGCAAACCAGTGCTGGTGATGCGCGATACAACAGAACGGCCAGAGGCTGTTGCCGCAGGCACGGTGAAACTGGTCGGTACCGAAACCGCCAACATCGCCCGCGAGTTGAATCGCCTGCTCACCGATACGCTGGCGTACCGCACCATGAGTTACGCCCATAACCCTTACGGTGACGGCAACGCCTGCCAGCGCATCATTGAGGCGCTGCTCCACCGTTAATCCCCCTCTGACTTAACAGTCGTTGCTTTGCGCGGCTGTTACCTCGCTTAAAAAACGTATCTACACAACACCATTCAAGGACGCACCATGCCTTTCAACACCATCTCCGTCGTTGGTCTCGGGTATATCGGCTTGCCCACAGCGGCTGTATTCGCTTCGCGCAAAAAACAAGTGATTGGCGTCGACGTTAACCAAAATGCGGTCGACATCATCAATCGCGGGCAAATTCATATCGTTGAGCCAGACTTGGATATGGTTGTGCATGCAGCCGTTACTGAAGGCTACTTGCGCGCCACCACCCGGCCGGAACCCGCCGATGCTTTTCTGATTGCCGTGCCCACACCGTTCAAGGGCGATCATGAACCAGACCTGAGCTACATCGAATCGGCCAGTAAAAGCATTGCTCCGGTGTTGAAGAAAGGCGATCTGGTCATTCTTGAATCGACCTCTCCAGTGGGCGCGACCGAACAGATGGCCGCCTGGCTGGCAGAAGTTCGTCCAGATTTGAGCTTTCCGCAAACCCACGGTGAAAACTCCGACATCCGCATTGCCCACTGTCCGGAACGTGTACTGCCCGGCCATGTGCTGCACGAGTTGGTGCAGAACGACCGTGTTATTGGTGGCATGACACCTAAGTGCTCCGCATTGGCCATCAGCCTTTACAAGATCTTCGTCCAGGGCGAATGCATCGTCACCAACGCCCGTACTGCAGAAATGTGCAAACTCACCGAGAACAGCTCTCGCGATGTAAGCATCGCGTTCGCCAACGAACTCTCGATGATTTGTGACAAGCTGGATATCAATGTTTGGGAACTGATCCGTCTGGCCAACCGCCACCCAAGGGTGAACATCCTGCAACCTGGTCCAGGGGTTGGTGGACACTGCATCGCCGTTGATCCGTGGTTTATTGTCAGTAAGACGCCGGAACAGGCACACCTGATTCGTACAGCCCGCGAAGTGAATGACAGCAAGCCACAATGGGTGATCGAAAAGGTCAAACAGGCTGTTACACAATTTATAAAGGCGCACCCTGAAAAGACTGCCCGCGAAGTAACCATTGCCTGCTTTGGTTTAGCGTTCAAATCGGATATCGACGACCTTCGTGAAAGTCCGGCGCTCGCCATTACTCAGCAAATCTCGGAAATCCATACTGGGCGGGTACTGGCAGTAGAGCCGAATATCAGTAAACTTCCGAGCAGGCTGGCAAGTAAGCTAAATTTTGCAGACATCGAGACAGCTCTGTCTGAGACAGATGTACTGGTATTGCTTGTGGATCACAAAGAATTCAAGGAAATACCTGTATCCGCGATAGCGAAATACACTGTTGTGGATACCCGCGGAATTTTTTGATGACGAAAAACGAGTGAGTGACTCAACGTTGCCCGCTTTTTAGAACAGCACTCCGGACTCAATCGCTACACAAGCTCAGTAACCAGACAGTGTGAGGGTGGTCGAGTTCGGATGAGCTGGTTGAAACTCACAACTACTACTCAGCGAACCTCAACAAAAAAACCGATATTTTTGCCCAATAAATCAAAGCAGAATACAAAACCCGGAAAGTACAGACCAATTTTGAAAACCATAACCTCAAAACTCCTAAAGCACTCATCCCTGCTAATAATGTGCGCAGGGTCGGGAGCGCTATTTTTTTCAAACATTGCAACCAAACGATTCCTAACCCCCCAAGATTATTTATTTTTATCCTATTTTCTAACTATCACCACCCTATTAAACTCATTTGCATTGGGCGGCATGGAACAATTAATCGTTCGTTACTGCACGCACACGAACAATAAAATAGAGATCGACAGATCATCATTGGTCTTGATAGTTAGCGCAATGGCTATCTCGCTTGTAACATTCCCTCTAACGATAACGACGATTTTCCCCTCTAGTTTATCTGCACCGTGGATCGCCCTCTTAACGGTCAGTTTTTCGCTGTTACTCATCAACTACAACTTAGCACGAATAAGAAGCGGATTCGTAGAGGCACAGTTCTCTTCAGGAGCGTGGAAATTCTCAATACTCATTGGGGTTTCATTGTGTTATGTCGGTCTTGGCGATAGCTTGCAGACAACAATCTTGGTCGGCACGGCGCTCGCTGGAGCTATAAATCTATATCTAGCACGTAAAAATTTTAGCTCCCTGATAATAGTCGAGTCTAATGGATCAGCGCTGAGCACTGGCCTGGCGTTTTCTTTTTCTTTAGCGATCATGACCGTACTGGGTACATTCGATCGAATTTTGGCGGAAAAACTATCAGGGCAGTCGTTATTCGCGGAATACATTTATTTCTCCATGATTGTGATTTACCCATTCAATATGATTGCTTCCTACGTTGGCTTTAAAGAAGCGATTTTTTTTAAGAAAAACTTCTCTGCCGAACTTGTAAAAAACAAAGCATGGCATTTATTTTCAAGAATCTCAGCCCTATTCATAATTTTCGCTGTATGCGTTTACCTGACATCCCCCCTAACCCATTTAAAAGTCACTTGGCTCAACATGGCATTGAGCTACGTACTTGTATGCACTAAATGCATTTACTCAATTTTTTCGTCCATCATGGGAAGTCGAGCGTCTGCCCATCAAATTTGGAGATCTAATTTTTACTCAGCAGTCTTTATAGCAGCAATCATCACGGCATTTATTGCAATCAACATCACGACGATAAACAGCCTACTGGCACTGTTTATCATCCTTTGGTCATCTAGAACTATTATTTTTACAAAAACACTACTCTCTGAAAAACATACCCGCACATGAAGTGATCTTGCGCCCATCAAAATCAAAGGCCCGTATCGTTTCATTTACATTACTTTTACTGAGAAAAACGATGCTTAAAATTTTACATCTACTTCACCAATCCGCTCCTAATATTAGCGGATCTTCTACCCGGACTAATTTGATTCTAAAATGGGCCTCTGGTCACGGGATAGAAAACATAGCAATTACATCCCCCTTCCAAGAACCATTTTCCATGGTCGACGCCACAAAAACTGAACGCATGCCAGGCATTGGTGTTAAAGTGTATCGCAGCTATATCTTTAACAATCTAAGTGTAGGCACTGGAAGCAGCCTGTTAGTAAAAATAAAAAAGGCAGCGACGCTACCCTATTTTTTTATCCGAACGGCTCGCATTATTAAAAAAGAAAAACCAGATATTCTTCATGCGCATGCAACTTTTTTATGCGCCATGCCAGCCATTATTTTAGGATGGGTTTTTAATAAGCCTGTTGTTTACGAACTGAGAAGCCTTTGGTTTGAAAATGAAAACTTCAAAGCCAGCAATTTTACCCGTGTAATTGCAGCAGCACTCGAAAAATTCTGCCTGAACAACTGCGAACGCGTCATTACAATCTCTGATGGTTTAGCCAACTATGTTGCCGAACTCCCAATCAACAAAAAACGCTCTATTACAACCATTAAAAATGGCATAGATGATGACTCTATAGTTGTCAACGAGCCAGTTTTCCAAGAGGATGCAGAACAGCGCTTTGGCTATATCGGCTCAGTGATAGAACTTGAAGGACTGCACTATGTGATCCAGGCATTAAAAATCTTGAATGACAAAGGCATATCAATTGACTTCCATATATATGGTGATGGAAGCGCTAGAAAACCCCTGGAAAATTTAAGTAATTCTCTTGGAGTTAACGTCCATTTTCACGGCAAATTCCACCCCGACGAAGCACAAAACATCTACAACAAACTAGACACCATTATCAATTACCGAAAGTCTGGTGAAATAAGCGACAAGGTTACTCCGCTAAAGCCTCTTGAGGCGCTGCTGTATAGAAAAAACCTGATATGTTCAGATGTGGGTGGGTATAGAGAAATTCTTGATGGCGATCACGCTGTATACGTCAAGCCCGACAGTCCTGCATTACTAGCGCAAACAATGCTAGAGGTATACTTGGATAAGCATAAGCACAAGGATTTAGTGACGAAAGGTTTCGCATTTGTTACCGAGAAACGTCTATGGTCAAAGAACGGTGAGAAATATCGTGAATTGTATCGTGAATTGCTATAAGCCGCTGGGTACTTTTTGATATGCACATCGGAAAACTTTATTCGGGCAAATTACTTTCCCTACTTGTCCTGAGCATCCCTTTTTTTTGTAACGCAGAGGTTACTGAAAACAAAAGCAACGCTGAACTCCATGTATGGCCATATTCATTCCAGGGAAATCTGACGCAAACATCCCTTCAGCAAGCAATCGATTATTCTTACACCTACCTCCCGCAAAACATTACATCCATTAGATTTTTAATACATAAAGGCACGTACAACAAACAAGCTGCGACTCTTCGCCCGAAGCCTGGTACTCAATACGAATTCACGTCTGCATCAAGCGGGGATCATCTTCCGAGTTTCGACGGATATCAGCAACCACTGACCTGGCTGAAAATCATTTCCACCAATGGATTTGGCTCAAGCGTCAGCATTAGCAGATTAGATATAAAAAACTATGCAACGGCCATATCTATCGAAGGCGACAGAGAAGATACAACTAAATTCAACGCCGAGAACAAAATCTTTAACATGCGTTTCGAAAACATTGGACAGAGGTCGCTAAAGTCATCTCCCAGCACGGCCGCGGTCCGACTGGTTAACTCTCGAGCAAACGAGATCCGCGACAATCAATTTATCAATATACAAAACATCCAACAATGCGGCTTATTACATTCCATTTATTTGGCACACCACTCGAGCGACAATTTAATCCACCACAATAGCTTTATAAATTTCTGTGGTTCACCCATCCGAACTCGTGACGATTCAAATAGAAATACAGCCCAATTTAATAGCTTCACCCACATACAAAGCGAGCAACTGATGGATCAATGGTTTTGTGATAAAACCCAGAGACAGGACTGTACAAAACAACAACCCGAACAAGATTCTCACTCAAATATTTTCAAAACGAACACAGTTCTTCCATAGGGCATTGGCAGTCTCGCCCACCGGCATGAGCTGATCGCATGCTCCCCGCTTTGCCGTAAGTCGATGCCAAACAAATCGTAGAACTACCAGCACTTGGATCAGTCTTATAATGATTTACCTCATTCTTTCCCTTCTATTCTTATGTTTAGGGCTTCTAAGAGAAAAAGGGCTATTTCTTTTTCTGGCATTACTCTCTTGCTTGCCATTTTCTAACTCTTTCTCACTCTACTTCTATCAATTTGGGCTCTACGCCTATGATTATTTCTTCTTCGGCCTTCTGATCTCTGCATGCGTTAAAGGTATAGCTACAAAAGCCCCAAAACTAAAAATCCACAGATGGGCAACACTTTCATTTTTAATAATAGTTACTTATTCAGCCGTTTCTATTTTTTCCGACATCCCGCTGGATGTCTATTTTTTGCGTGACTACCGGCCTGCCATTTTTTCCCTTGAATTAATTGCAGCCTCATCACTCTTAAGGTCAAAAAAAATACACTTATCAACCAACAACATCCTCACAATAGTAACGCTAGCAGGCACAACCAATCTGACATGGCTCGCCCTTTCTATTGTCGGAGTAATATCCTCAGACGACACATACTACACGACAAACAACTTCAAATATTTTGATGCGAGTACCTACATATCCGCATTATTCATAATGCATTTTTTCTCCAGGACAAAAACTCCTGGACACGCAGAACGCAAGCTAGCGATTAATCCGCGCCAGGCGATGGCCATCACAGCCTCATTACTTTCCGTCATTTTGTCCGGCTATAGAATACTTGCTGTGGCATCCATTATTGCGGCTGCCTTAGCTTCAGCCAGGAGCCCGAAAAAGTTTATTCAGATATTAATTGTTTTTGCAATTTCCGCAGTGGTTTTCATATTCCTGTCTGATCATTTCGGTGCCGAAAGAGTGGCTGACAGCCTCACTACAGATGGGCTGCTGCAGCAATTATCAACTCGTTACGGCCCCGCTCTGGACGTTATTTTCTCTTTTGCCCCCTCTAACTATTTATTTGGACACGGTTTCGGAACCGTATTCGACATCACCTGGTTTGAGTACCGATCACTGGATACGAAAAACAACTTCGTTGACAGCACCTACCTTACATTCTTCGCAAAATACGGGTTTCTCGGCTTAGTCTATATCACGCTTATAACAATAGCCCTTGTATCCTTAACTCCAAGATCTATTAAAACTCCGCTCTTGGCGTACCTGCTTATTCTATTCGTTACTTTCGCAATAACCTACCAGTCAGCTTCAGTAGGACTTATCGTTGGTTGCATGTTGATCAGGATGCTCCAATCAAATTCAGACGGAACCGCAAAAATATGACGATTAAATCAAACATGCAAAGAATTGAAATTCTAGGCTGCCCCATGGACGTCGCCTCCATGAACAACACTGTCGAAACCATTCGCAACGCGGTTACCGCCGGGCACTTCACCCAGCATGTCGTCGTGAATGTCGCCAAGCTTGTAAGCATGCGTGACGACTCTCAGTTGAGCGACTCTGTACGCTCTTGCGACATCATTAATATCGACGGTATGGGTGTGGTATTGGGAGCCCGCTTTCTCGGCCATTCAGTCCCAGAGCGAGTGGCTGGTGTCGACTTGTTTCATGAGTTGCTGGAAATGAGCGAGGCCAATCAGTTTTCGGTGTTTTTGTTGGGTGCCAAGGACGACGTCGTTTCGACCGCCGCGAGCAAGGTGAAGGGGCTTTACCCCGGGTTGAAAGTCGCCGGGTACCACCATGGGTATTTCTGGGACGACGAAGCCGCGATGGTCGAGAAAATTCGGGCCTCAGGTGCGCAATTGCTGTTCGTCGCCATCACCTCGCCGATGAAAGAAAACTTTATCAACCGCTGGCGCGATCAGTTGGGTGTCACCTTCGTGATGGGGGTTGGCGGAACGTTCGATGTGGTCGCAGGGAAGGTAAAACGTGCACCGCAATGGATGCAGAAGTACGGTCTGGAATGGTTGTACCGTGTCATCCAAGAGCCCGGCAGGATGTGGAAGCGCTACTTGACTACGAACAGTAAATTCGCCTGGTTACTTATCAAAGAAAAGCTTAAGCAGTCTTGATTGTTATCGCGGAACTCATTGGACGTGCCCTCTGATGTGGCTGGCCAATGTTAGAACCGTTAGCGTGTTAGAAAACGTCAGGCCTGCTTGGTGTACTACGCAGGTATTCTAAAGGCAACAATCGCAAGATAAATGTCACGGATGAAAGCCCCAGAGACCCACGCTCAGCGATCTCGACTCAATGACTGATTTTATCGCTGCTGAACACTCAAAGTTCTTAGCCTGGCACGCCAGCTTCTTAGTATCACCGCCACTACAGACAATGCATCAAGAGGAATCTTCTATGACCAAACTACTTGCTTCCACTCTAATGCTTACTTTAAGTGCGTCCGTATTGGCCGCTGAACCGCCCGTTGCACCTTCTGCTGCCAGCACATTGGAAACACCTGCAGAAAGCACTTCTTTGACTGAGCCCACCACTGTCATGGGCAGCCTGACCACAGGGACTGCTCTGGGTATCGGCGCCGCGGTTGTAGCCGGGGCAGCTGCTCTTTCATCCAGTGGTGGTGGAAACAACAATGGCGGTGGCACTACAGGAACCACCGGTACTACTGGCACTACCGGTACACGTTAAGCTCACCGCAAGGTCAATAGGCTTCCACCACCTGGAGCAGTCCGGGTGGTTCAGTTTTGATGTGTTCCCTCCGAAAGTGTCCTCAATCATGATTCGTAGTTTGTCGCTCGCTGTGCTTGCAGGTCTCGCCCTGCAAGGCTGTATGTACTCACCCGGTCAACATCTGGATACCAGTCAAATCGGCCGCGATGGTTCACCGGAAAGCAGTCGGGTCGAGTTGATTCCGATAACCCCCAAACTGATTGCGCAGAATGCGGCGACAACAGTTCAAGCCTCGGTGCCAGCCGAGTTATTGGCGTTCAAGCCGGGGGCTTACCGCATTGGCGCCAATGATGTGCTGTACATCACGGTGTGGGACCATCCGGAGTTGACTGCGCCCTCCGGTACGCAACAGCAAATTGATGCGAACGGCCGCCTGGTGCGCCCGGACGGCACTATGTTTTACCCCTACGTCGGCAACGTTCAAGCTTCGGGTAAAACCATCGAGGAGCTGCGCGCTTTTATTGCTGAGCGCCTGAAACAGTTTATCGATAGCCCTCAAGTCGACTTGAGTGTTTTACGTTTCGCCAGCCAGAAAGTCATCCTGTCCGGGGCCGTTTTAAAAGCGGGTCAACAGCCCATCACGACTTCGCCGCTCAGTGTTGTCGAAGCCATCAGTACTGCCGCTATCGATCCGTTGAACGCCGACCTTGCCGGCTTGATGCTGAGCAGGGACGGGCGTGAGTATCCGCTGGACCTGGACACGCTCAACAGCAAAGGCTCGCAGTTGCACAACGTCTATTTGAAAGACGGCGATCAGTTGTACCTTCCCTATAACGATCGGAAAAAGATCTACGTCATGGGCGAGGTCAACCAGCCTCGGGCGCTCACGTTCAAGATCAACCGGATAAATCTGGCGGATGCGATCGGATCGGTCGGAGGGTTGAACCAGACCACGTCCAACGGCAATGCCCTCTATGTCATTCGGGGTGCCGAAAACATTGAAACCCAGCCGGCAAAAGTTTTTCAGCTGGATGCTGAATCACCGATCGCCTTCGCCCTCGCCAGCCGCTTCGACCTGCAACCCCAGGACATTGTCTACGTCGGCCCTGCAGGGGTGACCCGCTGGAACCGCTTGATCAGCCAGTTACTACCCTCGGCCACTATCCTGGGTACCGGCGCAGCGGCTCAAAACAATCTCAGTGAAGCCAGCAGTCGATAAGGTTTGAGCCGTTTTGAAAACTTTGCGTAACAGCTCATGCCTGATGGCAGGTCTACTTCTGTGTGGCTGCAATCCGTTGATGCAGGCATCCCTGGATACCTTTAAGGCTTCCACGCTGGGTGTCCGGCCGCTGGCAGTGACTCCGGCGCAAGTGGAGGCCGTGCCCTACGCGCAGATCAAGGTCACCACCGACTCAAGCGAAGGCGTGTTGGCGAAGCTACGCCAGCAGGGCGGCCTAGAATTCTGGGTCGCCTCCGGCAAGCAGGTGTTGTTGATGCGCGATGGCCTGGTCGTGCGCAGCGTCGGACTGGAGATCAATCTCGATGGTACGCGCTTCGACGGCGAATCACCGTTCAAGCTTGGATTGCAGCGATTGCCCGACGGTTACACCAGCACCCGCTGGATAGATCTCTATCAGGGGCCGCGGGTCGGACTGGCTGTTAACAGCCGTTTCAGTCGAAAGTCCATCGAAACCGTCACCATCCTCGACAAGGATTATGCGCTGCAGCGCATAGACGAACGCATCGACATTCCCGGACTGGGATTCAAGGCCACCAACCGTTTTTGGGTCAGGCCTGGCGATGGCTTGATTCTGCAGAGCGAACAACATCTCACACCGGAACTTTTCTTGAAGATTGTGCAATTGCGCCCTGACCGGGAGACGGTTCGGTGAGGTATTCGAAAATGCTGTCGGCTTGCCTGTTACTGGCCAGCTCTACGATGAATCAGGCCGCTGTCAAAGTGACAGGTGATGTACAAAACGCTGGATCTTTCACGTTCGTGCCAGGCATACATTTGCTCGATGTCGTCAGCCAGGCCCGTCCGAACGCCGAAAGTTACTGGTTGGCCGCCGCCTGGCTGCACCGTCCACTGCTGGAGCAACAAACCCGCCTTAAAGCCGGCGTGCTGTTCGATCTGAAAATGCTTCAACGCGGTGCCTTGCTGGAGGATAAGAACAGCCTTGCGGCCCTCGCTGCGCGCCTGCTTGAAGAAGTCAGCCGACTCCCCGTCACCGGCCGAAAAATCGCGGAGCTCGACCCTGTGGCACTGGAGGTCGCGTTTGCGCGCAATGACTCGCTCAATGACGGCGACCAACTGATCTACCCCGCACGCCCGACGACGGTCACTGTTTTTGGTGCAGTGGAAAAGCCATGCACTTTGCCTTATCAGGCTCTGCAGCCAGCCCAAGAATATCTTGAAAACTGTTTGCCTCTGACCGAGGCAGATGCCGATTACCTGTGGTTGATTCAGCCCAATGGCCACGTCAAGCGCGTCGGCATCGCCGGCTGGAACCGCGAGGACGGAGTGTTTGCCGCCGCAGGCAGCACGATTCTGGTACCCGTGCGAAACGATGACCGCGATCTACCCACACCCGATTTGAACGAGCAGCTGGCCGAGTTTCTGGCCACCCAACCGCTGCCCGAGGTGACCCCTTGAAGTTACGTTTTGCCGCCATAGTGTTGTTATTGCCCTACAGTTTGGTTCATGGCGAGCCGCGTTTTACCCAGAATGATTTCGGAGGCGTGGGCTTGTTGCAAACCCCTACCGCACGGATGGCACCCGCCGGCGAATTCAGTTTAAACGCCAACCGCACAGACCCTTATTCTCGCTACAGCATTTCAATACAACCACTTGATTGGCTGGAAGGCAGTTTCCGGTATACCGCCATTGGCAACCGTAAATACGGGGCCGAGTCATTTAGTGGCGACCAGAGCTATAAAGACAAGGCGGTCGATGTCAAAGCCCGCCTCTGGCAAGAAAGCCATTGGCTGCCGGAAGTCGCGCTCGGTTTTCGCGATGTCGGGGGCACCGGCCTGTTTTCCAGCGAATACTTTGTGGCGAACAAACGTTACAACAATCTGGATTTCAGTCTGGGTGTTGCCTGGGGCTACATCGGTAACCGGGGGGATCTCGATAACCCGCTGGGGTACATCGATGAGCGCTTTGATACACGCCCGGTAAACACAGGCGCGGACGCGGGCGACGTCAATACCAACTCGTATTTTCGAGGCTCGCCCGCGTTATTTGGCGGTGTGGCCTACCAAACGCCTTGGTCACCCTTGAGCTTGAAGCTCGAGTTCGACGGTAACGACTACGAGCACGAACCGCTGGACAGTAGCCTGAAGCAGGACTCGCCCATAAACGTCGGGGCGGTCTTCAAGCTCACTGACTCTGTCGATTTGACCGCAGGTTGGGAGCGCGGCAATACCGCGTTGTTCGGCATCACCATTCATACCAATTTCGCCAGCCGCAAGGCGCCGATCAAGCGCTACGACCCTGCCGCTGAAGCACTTCCGGCACGTGAGCCAACTAAGCCGCTCAATCAGGTCGACTGGGCCGATGTTTCCAAACGACTGGAAAACAATGCAGGTTATAAGGTCGAACGCATTGCTCAGCACGACTCCGAGCTGTTGGTGTATGGCGAGCAGTCGCGCTATTTCTACTCAGCAAAAGGTGTGGGTAGGGCCAGCCGGATTCTCGACAACAGCGCGAATGACGAAATCGACTGGTTCACGGTGGTGAACAAGCGCTATGACATGCCCGTGGAAGAAACCAGTGTGCCGCGACAAACCTTCCGGGCCGTGGTGAACAAGCAACAAGACCTGCCAGACCTGCACCGCACTACCGAGTTAAACCGGGCTACGCCACACATTGAAAACACGCTGTATACCCAGGCACTCGAACCGTTTACCTATGGTTTCGGCTTGGGTTACAAGCAAAACATTGGTGGTCCTGACGGTTTGCTGTACCAGCTCAGCGCTGATGTGGACGCAGAATACCGCTTTACCCGCAACATGTGGGCAAGTGGGGTTATCAGCACCAACCTTCTGAACAACTTCGAAAAGTACACGTACGACGCACCAAGCAACATGCCCCGAGTGCGAACCGATTTGCGCAAATACATCATTACTTCTGATGTAACGATGCCGACATTTCAGCTCAACCACGCCAAGCAACTGGATCAAGACTTGTATGGCATGGTCTACGGCGGGTATCTGGAGTCAATGTTCGCCGGTGTCGGTGGTGAGTTGCTGTACCGCCCCATGGGCGAGCGCTGGTCCGTGGGTGCAGATTTGAACTACGTACGCCAACGGGACTTTGACCAGGGTTTTGGCCTGCGCGGATACAAGACCGTGACCGGCCACATAACCACCTACACAGAACTTCCGTTCGATTTGCGGGCGGCGGTCAGTGTCGGGCGTTACCTGGCGCGTGATTGGGGTACCACGATCGATCTGTCACACGAGTTCACTAACGGCGTGAAGTTCGGTGGCTGGGTCACTCGCACCACGGCCTCGAAAGAAGAGTACGGCGAGGGTAGCTTCGACAAAGGTATCTATATCTCGGTCCCATTCGACGAGTTGATGAGTGTTTCCACGATGCGTCGAGCCAATCTGGTCTGGGCTCCGTTGACTCGCGATGGTGGCGCGCGTCTCAACCGCCAGTATTCGCTGTATACGATGACGGATGGCCGCAACATCGATGCGTTTTATCAAAACTTTGAAAAAATCATCGAATGAGTACGCGGGATGCTGCATCGCATAAAACATCGAAACCGTTTAGCAGCCCTATCTAACAGGACACCGACATGATCCGTAAATGCCTATTCCCCGCAGCCGGCTACGGCACTCGCTTTCTGCCTGCCACAAAGGCAATGCCCAAGGAAATGCTGCCGATTGTGAATAAACCGTTGATCCAGTATGGCGTAGAGGAAGCCAGGGATGCGGGTCTTAAACATATGGCGATCGTGACGGGTCGTGGTAAACGGGCTCTAGAGGATCATTTCGATATCAGCTACGAGCTGGAACACCAGATACGCGGTAGCGAAAAGGAAAAGTTCCTGTCGGATACTCGCAAACTGATGGACCAATGCACGTTTTCCTACACCCGTCAGGTGGAGATGAAAGGGCTTGGGCACGCCATCCTCTCAGGCCGGCCGTTGATCGGTGATGAACCCTTTGCGGTGGTACTGGCTGACGACTTGTGTTTGAACCTGGACGGCGATGGTGTGCTGTCGCAGATGATCGCGCTGTACAAGCAGTTCCGTTGCTCGATCGTGGCCATCCAGGAAGTACCCAACGATCAGACGTACAAGTACGGGATTATCGCGGGCGAGCAAATTCGCGAAGGTATTTATCGGGTCAACAGCATGGTTGAAAAGCCCAAGCCGGAAGATGCACCGTCGAACTTGGCCATTATTGGTCGTTATATTCTGACGGCCGATATCTTTGACTTGATTGCCAACACCGAGCCCGGCAAGGGCGGTGAAGTCCAGATCACGGATGCGTTGATGAAACAGGCGCAGAGTGGCTGTGTGCTGGCTTACAAATTCAAAGGCCATCGTTTCGACTGCGGCGGAGCCGAAGGCTATATCGACGCGACGAATTTCTGTTATGAGCGTTTGTATAAGCAAGGCTTGTAATCGGTATTTTTTCTCTTGGGTGCCGCGTTTCCAAGCGGCCATGAACCTTTTGAAAGGCAGACCATAATGAACGCTCCCGGATCACCAATCGAATCTGTCAGTCAATCGCTGGGCACTTATGCCCCAGGCAATAGGGGTTTGGGGCAGAAGTTCAACGAGGGCAACAGTGGATTGATGGCCTGGTTGCGGACATACGACAGAGCCCCCTCCTCCAGCGCTCAACCGAGGTTGTTAGTGGAACGAATCGGGCTATTTCCTTCTTCAGGGGACATTCGTTTCGCAGTCCGTAATCCGGTTGGAATACTGGAGCATCTGTGCGCCCTTTATTTCAGCAAGGCACTAGACATGGACGAGAGCGATGGTCTGAGCCTGACATTCACCGAATGGCGTTTCAAGATCTTCCTGTCAGAGACCCCATCTGAAATGCTGCTGAACGTTGAGAGTCGTGGCGATGTGGCACTGATGCAGTTGAAGACTGCAGAACTGCTGGCTCGGATTGATGAGAAAAACAGCAGTGACACCTGATGCACGCCTCTCGCCGAAGCTCGCCATCAAACTGAATCCTACAATCGTGCGGGCTCGCCAGAAGTGCGCCAATGAGGCTGCATAAAAGCTCTTTCTGCCCCGGACAGAGTCACGGCCAGCGAGTTCAAGACGCCCTCAGCCGTATACTTGGGGATGCTCATACTCAACATAATGATCGCAAGCCCCAGCGCCAAGGCCGGTAGAGGAATTTTGCGAATTTGCATTTTCTCCAGCCTGAATAGAAATACACAGGCCGCGGCTGACCCCACAACCGCGCCGGCGATGGCTTCCGCAAGAGGATGAATCGTCTGTCCGACATACTGGACGCTGAACCACCAGGTCGACAGCAGTCCTGTACACAGTGCCAGCCACCGTAGACAGTGATCCAGTTGACGGAACAGCAGACTCAGGACAATGGTCGATACCAGGCAGGCATTCATAGCATGGCCGCTGATAACCGCGATATTCAGGCTTTCCACGCCGATGCCCCAGCCCTTGAAAAGCACTTTACTGAATCCGACGACGAAATAGGCTGCGAAAAGTACGCCTAGCCATAAGAGGGCCAGTTTTTTTGAGGCTGCGCACCACAGCCAGCCGGCAACGACCAGCGCGGCAGGAAACATGACGGTGATACCGGCGTACTGAGCGATGTGCAATTTTGACTCCAATCTACTTCCTCAGACCTCATGCGGACTTCTAGTATTTGGACATTGGGCCTGTGCACAGTAGATAAAATGCTCAGAGACGAGAAGCACTTCAATCGGTTTTTTCTACGACCGCCACCGAATAACTCGCGACATGCATCGCCAGTCCACCCTCCACCAATGCCTCCAGCAGAGCAACTTGCGCCGCGAAGCGTTGATCGTGGTAGAGTTTTCGAGCAGCGTGAATTTGACCGATCAACACATGAGTCACTTGATACGGAGTGTTGACTCTCAGGCGTCCGAGCAGGACAGGGAGTCTATGAGCATATTTAGATTGGCTGATATCCAGCATGCCCGTTGCCTTGTCCATAGAAGTGTTTTTGGAAACCTGCAGAATTTCTTCAAACATATCGGTCAATTTTTTTAGTGCGTAGCCAAGAAGCAAATCATCAAACGCATCCAAAAATATTTACCTCCTCACGTTGTGAAGTTGCTTCGGCCAAACAAACACTCGTTTCTTTCAGATTACACTCCATTCAATACATGTTCCGGACGTATTCTAACGACCGCACCTTCACTAAATAAATAACACCCAAACTAACAAGCAAGAGCATTACCGACTTTTCGTAACATTATTGGAGCCGCCGCCAACCGATACAAACTGAAAAATTGAGGGTATTACACTTAAAAAAACGGGAGAGTTACTGATGGATTCGGGGGCAGATCATCTGATTGCAAGGGGCTAACCATCAGATAGGTTGAACCTGTGTGCCCGCTTGGCATCCTATTTATCGAGACCAGGCCCCGCCATTCAAACAGCCGTTTTCAGGTTGTTGCCGCTGGGGCCATTGATACGTACATGCGCCCTTGAGTGGCTGTCAGCGCTCGGGTAATGTCATTAGACCCACAGGACAGAGCACGCCC
>Ga0182005_1000435_pt1 | contig 22162 bp, 20 predicted proteins | sample Sormic07211103_1_FD_123021 | JGI IMG/M metagenome (GOLD analysis project Ga0182005, IMG submission 123021) | Rhizosphere microbial communities from Sorghum bicolor, Mead, Nebraska, USA - 072115-103_1 MetaG | ecosystem: Host-associated > Plants > Roots > Rhizosphere | place: USA: Nebraska...
CGTTTGTCTTCTGGGACTGCTCATCCGCCTGCTCCTCCAGCCACTGAGAGAGATCAGCAGCACCATGGAGGATATCGCTGCCGGCGAAGGAGATTTGACCAAGAGGTTTACGGTAAAGTCGAAAGACGAATTTGGTGTCTTGGCCCTCGCCTTCAACCGCTTCGTGGAAAGGGTGCACGGATCAATTACTCAGGTCTCCGCCGCTACTCAGGACGTAGCGCGGGTAACCCGTGAAGTCCTAAGCGCTTCGAACGATTCGATGGCAAACACCGACGAGCAAGCCAATCGTACCCATAGCGTGGCGGCTGCCATCAACGAACTCGGCGCTGCCGCTCATGAGATCGCCGGCAATGCAGCACAGGCATCCAAACACGCGTCTTCAGCACGTGTGCAATCGCAGGAAGGTCGGGAGGTCGTCGAGGAGACGATGAAAGCCATGACCGATCTCTCTGCAACGATCCGTACCTCGTGCACGGCGATTGAATCGCTGAATACCAAAACCGTCGGTATTGGTCAGATCCTGGCAGTCATCAAAGGCATCTCCGAGCAAACCAATTTGTTAGCCCTGAACGCCGCAATCGAAGCGGCCAGAGCCGGTGAAGCGGGACGAGGCTTTGCGGTAGTCGCTGACGAAGTGAGGGGATTGGCCCATCGCACCCAGGAGTCCACCCAGGAAATCCAGCGCATGATCCAGGAGCTGCAAGTCGAGGCAAAAGGTGCAGTAGAGATGATGACGGACAGCCAACGCCAGAGCGAGGGGAGTGTCGAAATCGCGAACCAAGCAGGGATTCACCTGGGAAGCGTGACACAGAGGATCGGTGAGATCGACGGCATGAATCAATCAGTCGCCAGTGCAACGGAGGAACAAACAGCGGTTGTTGAATCCTTGAATTTTGACATCAGCCAGATCAACGACCTGAACCAGGCTGGCGTGCAGAACCTTCAGGCCACGTTGCAAGCCTGTACAGCTCTCGATGAGCAAGCCCAGAAGCTGCAACGTTTGGTCAGTGGCTTCAAGATTTAAGCGTTCACAGCCAGTACAAAACTATCAAAAAACGACCTGCCTCAAAGTATCTTGATGGCAGGTCAACGCTGGGCAACTGTTCCTCGCACGCGTTGCGGGGCACTCAGGTGTGACTGTTTAGGAAGCTGGCAAAAAGCTCTGACTGGGTTTTGATGTTCAGCTTGCTATAAATGTGGCGTCGGTGTGTTTTCACTGTATCAACCGAGATCAGTAGTTTGTCGGCAATTCCTTTGCTGGAGTGCCCACTCAGCATGAGCTGGCAAATGTCGAACTCTCGCGAAGTCAGCGCAGCCCTCAAACCATCAAGCCCATCATTCGGTGCAACACCTGCAAGATCTTGCCGCTCGTAAGCCATACGTTGCCTCATCAAGGCTAACAACCAAGGCTGCATCAGCGTCAGCCAGGCAACCTCTTCATCAGTGATCCTGCGATGAGATCCGAACGATAGGCAAACTAAACGCCGCTCATCCAAGCGGCAATTGAACTGGATTTCGTCAGCTACCACATTCAGGTGGAAGTAGCGTTGGTAGTAATCCGTGTCCTCAAAACAATCCGGCGCAACGTCCCGAAGCTGAAACAACCCACTGCGCGCATCTTCACAGTTCACACGGTAAAACGGATCTATCAGATAGATACCGCTCAAGTAGTCTTGGAACAGTGGGTCTGGGCCACCACCGGGTGCAGTAGATTCCGCCAACAAATGGGGGCGGCCATCCTGAAAAAGAAGTGCTACCCAGTTATCGAAGTGAAGGACATCACCCACTCGCCTCACCACAGCCTGCCAGAAACCTGGCTGGTCGATGGATTCGATGAGAATGCCAAAAGCTCGGTGCCAGGCGATCTCTTGCAAAGCGGGGGTCATTGTCACTCCTTAGGATTACCCATCTCGTGCGATTACCGCCCGAGCAGCAGCTAGCCATAATACCGCAGCATCACAGGTTGAGGCCTGATCAATGTCTAGTGGAGATTGTGAATGAATGTTGAGTTAGCCCAAATTACAGGGCGCGATGGTGATACCGCATACAACCTCGCTCGGGCGCTGAAAGTCATCGAAACGTGCGCCAGCGAAACGGAATTATTGGTACTACCAGAAACGTACCTGACGGGATTTCCCACCAGGACTAACGTTGCCCAGATAGCCGAACCTCTCGACGGCCCAAGCTTAAAAGCTATTCATCAAGCGGCGAAGAAAAAGGGCTTATCAGTGGCCGTGGGTTTAGCCGAAATTGACGATGGTCGGTTCTATAACACCACCGTATTGATCACCCCCGATCAAGGCGTCTATCTCCACTACCGCAAGACACATCTTTGGTCGGGTGAGCGGGATGTGTTTGAGCCAGGAGACCGTATGGTCACTGGGATGTGGAACGGGATCCGGGTCGGCCTCTTGATTTGCTACGACATCGAATTTCCCGAAACAGCCCGGTCGCTTGGGCAGTTAGGTGTTGAGTTGCTGATCGTTACCAACGGCAACTTCGATCCTTATGGGCCAACGCACCGCACCTGCATCATGGCCCGAGCTTTAGAGAATCAAGCGTTTGCAATCATGGTTAACCGGGTCGGCGGTAGCGATGACGGGTTGGTGTTTGCTGGCGGTTCTGCTGTGGTGAATCCCTTTGGTGATCTATTGGTTGAAGCTGGTAGAGAGGAAGCACGCGTGCGCATGTCCTTGGACACCTCCCTACTTGCGAAAGCACGTGTTCCTTATATTTACGACAACGACCAACGAATGCGCCTAGACGGCCAATTCTGGGAAGAAGGTGAACGCCGCGAATTAATTATCCCTAAGCGTTAATAGGCGCTCAAAATACAAATAAGAAAGTCCCACTTCTTAGCAATATCTGCCGTAGATCCGGCCGCTCCTGGCGGACGATAAAAACATAATCGGAGACGTCAATGGCTAACTTAAAACGCACCTTGTCGCTGAGCACCCTAGTGATTTTCGGGGTCGGACTCATGACTCCAATCATCGTGCTTGGCACTTTTGGCATCCTGGCACAATCTAGTGGCGGTCATGTTCCCACTGCTTATCTTGCAGCCCTTGTAGCGATGTTTCTGACAGCGCTGAGCTACGCTCACATGGCCCGAGCCTTCCCCGTATCAGGATCATCGTATACTTATGTTCGTAAGGCTATTGACGCACGACTTGGCTTCATGACGGGTTGGGCGATCCTCCTTGATTACCTGTTCCTTCCGATGGCGATATGGCTGATCGGGACAGCGTATTTAAGCTCAGCTTTTCCAGCGATACCTGGATTCGTATGGTTGCTTACGTTTATTGGGCTGACAACATTGATCAATATCGTGGGCCTAAAGTTAGCCACTGCAGTAAACATTCTACTCTTGCTATTGCAGGTTTTGATTTTGGGAGCGTTCGTGGTTATGTGCATCCACTACACCCTTGGAGACCCATCGAAACCACTGTTCAGCTTGGCACCATTTGTGAGCGGCGGCATTCAATGGCCACTGATCATGAGCGGCGCTGCCATTGCATGCTATTCGTATCTTGGCTTCGATGCTGTGAGCACCTTAACCGAGGAAACCCATAATCCAGAGCGTAATATGCCAAGGGCAATCCTTTGGGTAACCTTGATCGGTGGATTGATTTTTGTAGGCACCTCATACGTTGTTCAACTTGCTCAGCCATCACTTGAGTTTGCTAATGTAGATTCTGCCGCCTACGAAATTGCTCGCAATATCGGAGGTGACCTGTTCGTCTCGATCTTCCTGATTGGTTTGGTACTTGGACAGTTCACATCCGGCATTGCTGCTCAGGCGAGCGGCTCTAGACTGTTGTTCGTGCTTGGACGAGACTCGGTGCTGCCGAAAGCTTTCTTCGGCTACCTTTCGCCCCGCTTTGGCACCCCAGTCTGGTGCTTGATACTAAGCGCAGTAGTAGCCCTACTTGCTCTCAACATGGATGTGACAACCTCGACTTCTTTCATCAACTTCGGCGCATTTCTGACCTTCATCCTGGTCAACCTTTCTGTAGTTTTCCACTACTGGCGCACCGAAAAGCGCCGTGGATTTAAGGCGTTTATTCTGTACCTGATGCTTCCAGTCGCAGGAATGGTTGCTGATCTGTGGCTGATGTTCAGCTTGGATCACAAAGCTGTGGTGCTGGGCTTATCTTGGCTGGCAATCGGCTTCGTTTACTTGATCTTCCTAACAGGTGGGCTTCGTAACCAGCCGCCAGAATTGGTTTTGGAGGAGGCAATTTAGCCAGTCCGCTAAGCCGCCATTTCAACTTCTATTCAATAACAAAAGGGCCCTCGCAGGCCCTTTTGTACTCAAACCGAAACCACTTGGCCAGCCAGGACTCAACCGTGTCAGAGCCGTATTCGGCCTTCCACTCTTTCAGAGTTTTGTGGTTGCCGCCTTTGGTTTCGACGACTTCACCGGTGTGAGGATTCTTGTAGACCTTCACTTGGCGAGGCCTACAAGTGCCAGATTTAGAATCGACAGCTGGAGCGCGACGGCCCGCTTGGCTTCAGCAACAGTGGCCGCATGCCCTCAATTCCATCGATGTCAGCCTGCGCGGATGGATGTATATAGGCGCGGTTTACCTTTCGAATCTCCATACAAAGACGTTCTGCTGCCTGAACCACTGTCCTAGCCCCAAAGCTCTATACAGCCTTTAACGAATGATATCGACACCGCCCATGTAGGGTTTGAGCACCTCCGGCACACGGATGGATCCGTCGGCATCCTGGTAGTTTTCCAGTACCGCGACCAAGGTGCGCCCTACTGCCAGCCCAGAACCGTTGAGGGTATGCACCAGCTCCGGCTTGCCGGTTTCTGGGTTGCGCCAGCGCGCTTGCATGCGACGGGCCTGGAAGTCACCGCAGTTAGAACAGGAGCTGATCTCGCGGTATTTGTCCTGGCTCGGTACCCATACTTCCAGGTCGAAGGTTTTGACGGCGCTAAAACCCATGTCGCCGGTGCACAGAACCAAAACACGGTATGGCAGTTCGAGCGCCTGCAACACACGCTCGGCACAAGCGGTCATGTCTTCCAAAGCCTCCATGGACTTCGTCGGCTCAACCACCTGAACCATCTCGACTTTGTCGAACTGGTGCTGTCGGATCATGCCACGAGTGTCACGGCCAGAGGCACCTGCCTCACTGCGAAAGCATGGGCCGTGGGCGACAAATTTGAGGGGCAATCGTTTTGCATCGAGAATCTGCTCAGCCGTCAGATTGGTCAATGGGACTTCGGAGGTAGGGATCAGATAGAAGTCAGCCTCACCTTCACGGGTGATCTTGAACAGGTCTTCCTCAAACTTCGGCAGTTGGCCGGTGCCCTGAAGAGCAGACGCATGAACCATGTAGGGGATGTAGGTTTCCTCATAGCCATGCTGTGAGGTGTGCAAGTTGATCATGAATTGCGCCAGGGCGCGGTGCAGGCGCGCAATCGGGCCGTGCAAAACGGAAAAGCGGGCGCCGGACAGCTTGGCTGCGGCCTCAAAGTCCAGACCTCCGCTGATTTCACCCAACGCTACATGATCTTTGATCTCGAAATCGAACACTCGCGGAGTGCCCCAGCGGCGCACCTCTACGTTGTCATCCTCATCGGAGCCAATAGGTACGCTGGCGTCCGGTAGGTTGGGAATGGCCAGAACGATATCCTCCAGTTCTGCCTGTATGCTGTCCAGTTCGTTTTTGCCAGACTCAAGTTCGTTGGCCATGCGCGCGACGTCAGCCATCAAGGGCGCAATGTCTTTGCCCTTAGCCTTTGCCAGTCCAATAGATTTTGAGCGGGCATTACGCTCTGCCTGCAATTGCTCGGTGCGGGTCTGCACCGCTTTTCGGCACTCTTCCAGTGATTCGATGCGCGCAACATCCAGGCTGAAGCCACGAGAGGCCAGACGATCCGCCACTTCATGAGTTTGGCTGCGTAACAGTTTGGGATCGAGCATATCGGCTTCTCGCAGTGTGAGGGTAGCTTTGCAATCCAGTCATGAATAAGCGAATCCAGCTGACAGGCGGCTTAGTCAATATGTAATACCAGCAACGATCAAAGTAAAGGACGTCAAACTTATTTAAAGCAAATATAAATTAAAGAAAATTTAAACAACACTTGCTACAACCAGTCGCTTGACGAAAATTCAGTGTTGCATACTCAACAGCCTCGCGACTGGTCTCATGAAATCCAAGAGCAAGTCTCTCCTCTGAGCGGGGGAGTAGAATACATATACTCGTATGAACCTCGTAATCACCATTAGCTTTCGACAATTTGCTTACGTAATAGTGTGCCATATTTAATCTCCACTACTGTCAAACTCGAACCAAATAAAAAAGGGTTTCCCGATTACTCAGGAAACCAAGCGCAGAACACGTGACCGAAGGTGACCAAACCAGAAGACCAGCCCGACCGGAGAGACGGATCTTTCATCACGAGCCCTAGCAAAAACTATCAAAGTCGAAATCTAGTAAAGCAGTCGACTCAATGAATGATTTGACTCAAGAATAAGCGCGTACGCGGATTCAGCGGATTATCAAAAAACTCATCGGGTGTGGCCTGCTCGACGATCTCCCCTTTGTCCATGAAGATCACCCGGTTCGCGACGGTACGAGCAAACCCCATTTCGTGTGTCACGCAGAGCATGGTCATGCCGTCCTCAGCCAGACTAACCATCGTATCCAACACCTCCTTGACCATCTCAGGGTCAAGCGCGGAGGTCGGCTCGTCAAACAGCATGATTTTCGGCTTCATGCACAACGCACGAGCTATCGCCACACGCTGTTGCTGACCGCCAGACAATTGCCCCGGAAATTTATGCGCCTGCTCCGGAATGCGGACGCGTTCCAGATAGTGCATGGCGATTTCTTCGGCCTGACGCTTGGGCATCTTGCGCACCCACATCGGGGCCAGGGTGCAGTTCTGCAGGATGCTCAGGTGTGGGAACAGATTGAAGTGCTGGAATACCATGCCCACTTCCCGGCGAATCGCCTCGATCTGCTTGAGATCGTTGGTCAACTCCACGCCATCGACCACAATGCGACCCTGTTGGTGCTCTTCCAAGCGGTTGAGACAGCGGATCGTGGTGGACTTGCCCGAGCCCGACGGCCCGCACAGGACGATACGCTCACCCTGTTGTACGTTCAGATTGATGTTCTTCAGCACATGGAACTGGCCGTACCATTTGTTCATATCCTGGATCTGAATAATCGGTTCAGAAACGGCAGACTGCTTTATCACTTGGCTCATATCGATTTCTCCTAACGCTTGTGGCCTGTATCCAGCTTCCGCTCCAGGCCTCTGGAGTAGTGGGACATACCGAAACAGAAGATCCAGAACACCAAGGCAGCGAACACATAGCCCTCGGTGGCCATGCCTAGCCAAGCCGGATCAGCCGCTGCTTGCTTGACGCTGTTGAGAAGGTCGAACAGGCCGATGATGACCACCAGACTGGTGTCCTTGAACAAGGCAATGAAGGTGTTGACGATGCCGGGTATCACGAGCTTGAGTGCCTGAGGCAGAATCACCAGGCCCATTGAACGCCAGTAGCCCAAGCCCATGGCAGCGGCGGCCTCATACTGCCCTCGCGAAATCGCCTGCAAACCGCCGCGTACCACCTCGGCGATATAGGCCGACTGAAACAGGATCACGCCAATCATCGCCCGCAATAGCTTGTCGAAGCTCATGCCTTCGGGTAGGAACAGCGGCAGCATCACCGAGGACATGAACAGCACTGTGATCAGCGGAACACCGCGCCAGAACTCGATGAAGGTTACGCAGACCACCTTCACCGCCGGCATTTTCGAGCGTCGGCCTAGGGCTAACAGAACGCCCAGCGGCAAGGCGCCGGCGATGCCCACTGTGGCAATCACCAGAGTCAGCATCAGGCCGCCCCACTGGCTGGTGGGCACGATTTGCAATCCCAAGACGCCGCCGAACAACAGGGCGTAGGCAATGATTGGATACGTGACCAGGAAGCACAGTCCGTACAGCGCTTTGCGTTGGAAGCGTTTGATGAACAAAGGCGCAGCACCAAACACCGCAGCCGCGACGGTCAGATCAACTCGCCAGCGCTGCTCACTGGGGTAGTAGCCGTACATGAACTGGTCAAACCTTTGCTGGATAAACACCCAACACGCGCCGGCCTTGGTGCAATCAGCACGGGTGGTGCCGACCCAGTTAGCGTCAATCAACGTCCATTGCACCACCGGCGGTATGATCAGCCACACCAGATAAAGCGCAAATAAAGTAAGTAGGGTATTGAGCCAGTTGGAAAATAGGTTGGCCCGCATCCAGGCAATAGCACCGACAGTCTTCACCGGCGGTGGCATATCGGGTTTGAAAGTAAAGGCATTCATACTCGACCCCTCACCGCTCTATCAGCGCAATGCGCTTGTTGTAACTGTTCATCAACAGGGAAATGCTGATGCTGATCGCGAGATAGACACTCATAGTGATCGCGATCACTTCAATGGCCTGGCCAGTCTGGTTGAGCACGGTACCGGCAAATAGCGAGACCATCTCCGGATAGCCGATACCGGCAGCCAGGGACGAGTTCTTCGCAAGGTTCAAATACTGACTGGTCAGCGGTGGAATGATCACCCGAAGTGCCTGGGGAATAATCACCTTGCGCAAGGTCGGCCCTTCGCGCAGTCCAAGGGAACGAGCAGCCTCGGTCTGGCCATGGCTGACCGAACGGATGCCCGAGCGCACGATCTCGGCAATAAATGCTGCAGTGTAGATAGTCAACGCTAAGGTCAACGCCAAGAGCTCTGGGATCAGCGCCCAACCACCGACGAAATTGAAACCCTCGAGCTGCGGCACTTCCCAATGCACCGGATTGCCAAACAGCAGCGTGGAGACGCCCGGTATGCCGATAAATAGCAACAGTCCCACCCAGAACTTGTGGAACGGCTCGCCCGTTGTCTCGAAGCGCTTGTTGGCGTAGCGCACCATCAGCACAATGGCCAAGAGAGCCAGAACCAGAGCTACCACGAAAGGCCAGAAACCGTCGGTCATAGACGCTCCCGGCATGTTCAAGCCACGGTTGCTGATGAAGAACATGTCTTCGATGTTGATGCTACCCCTTGGCCCCGGCAGGGTTAGGAACACCGCGAAGTACCAGAACAGGATCTGCAACAACGGTGGAATGTTGCGGAAGGTTTCTACGTACACGGTAGCCAGCTTGTTAATCATCCAGTTCGGTGACAGTCGAGCAACGCCGATGATGAATCCGAGCAGTGTGGCGAGGACGATACCGATGAAAGTCACCAGCAAGGTATTCAGTAGTCCAATAAGAAACACGCGCGCGTAACTGTTCGCCTCCTCATATGGAATGAGATGCTGGGCAATACCAAAGCCGGCACTGCGCTCAAGAAAATCAAACCCTGAGGTGATACCACGGTGCTGAAGATTGGTCTGAGTGTTGTGGAGCAGATAAAACCCAATTGCTAAAACAACGACTACTGTAACCACTTGAAAAAGCAACGCGCGAAATCGCGGATCACTCAATGACAACTTGTAAGAAGCATGTGAAATGTTTTGCATGATTCAGCTCACCCGAACTAACGAGGAAAAAACTACCCAGCTTCTAGGCTGGGCAGTTTCGCGATTAGCGCACAGGAGGGCCGTACTGCAACCCGCCTTGATTCCATAGTGCGTTCAGGCCACGCTTGATCTTCATGTCGCTCCCTTCTCCCAGGTTGCGATCAAAGGATTCACCGTAGTTACCTACCTGCGAGACAATTTTCACTACCCAATCGTTGGGAAGGTTGAGGTCTTTACCCAAACTACCCTCGACCCCGAGCAATCTTGCAACATCAGGACTCTTCGTGTTTTTGACAAGATCGCCGACGTTTTTTGAGGTTACACCGAGCTCCTCAGCATTAAGCATTGCGATCTGAGTCCAGCGCACTACTGAGTACCATTCTTCGTCCCCCCTGCGTACAGCGGTGGTTAGTGGCTCTTTGGAGATGACTTCAGGAAGAACGGCATAGTCGTTCGGTGCGCTCAACTTCAACCGCTGGCCGTAAAGCTGCGACTGATCAGAAGTCAGCACGTCACAACGGCCCGACTCCAGTGCCTTAAAGGACTCGTCTGAGGTATCGAAGGAAATTGGCGTGAACTTCAGCCCATTAGCGCGGAAATAATCAGCAAGGTTCAATTCCGTGACGGTGCCAGCCTGAATGCAGAAGGTAGCGCCGTTGAGCTCTTTAGCGCTTTTTACTCCAAGTTTCTTGTTGACCAGAAACCCTTGGCCATCGTAGTAGGCCACACCCGCAAAGAGAATTCCCATTGAACCATCTCGTGAAGATGTCCAGGTGGTACTCCTGGACAGCAGATCGACTTCACCAGACTGGAGAGCAGTGAAACGCTCTTTCGCCGTCAATTGAGTGTATTTGACCTTGCTCGAATCACCAAAGATCGCGGCAGCTACAGCTTTGCACACATCAACATCAAACCCGTTGAAATTGCCCTTAGTATCAGCGTAGGAAAAACCGGGAAGCCCATCACTGATTCCACATTGCACAAAACCTTTTTTCTTAACATTATCCAGAGTTGTACCGGCCATGGCACTCATTGACATTACCGAAGCCAATGCCAATCCAGCGATAGAAATACCAACTTTTACGGTCTTGTTTGCTTTTTTCATTTTGTTGCTCTCATTGATTGCGGCACAGACTGTCCACCCAGCCAATAAACTGCACGGATAGATACTTAAACCAACATATAGAGACAGAAAACAACAGAATGGCCTACGGCCCAAAGACAACTTCATTAGTGCGATTTGAGTGTGGCATCTTCGGCCCTCTTTTTATTTTTAAACGACCCCGCTCAACGGGGAAAAGTGTCGTCAAAGCATCCCGATTGATCGGTTAATAACGGATATACCGGTATCAAAATCGATAATCGCTACCTGCTCAGGCCAAGAGTCACCTCTGGGCTGAGTTCAACGTAGCGCTAGTAGGGTGAGAGAAAAAGCGACTATTTTTGCAATAATACGTAAGCCCAGCTTACGTATTGAGCCGAGCCACATTGAGGAGGGATACAACGCATAGAAACATAGAGGTTTTCGAAGCCGAGAAGCCGGGATCTTTAGAGTAGAAGCTCAGTCTGGGTTTCACGGAACTGAGCTGCTCGCTGCTCAAGGCACTCTATGAACACTTTGATAGCAGGACTTCTCTTTTCGCCTCTTCTGAAAGCAATGGAAATTCTGCGACGAATTTCTGGCTCAAGCCTGCACACCCGCGCCCCCTGCATGTCGTATCGCGCCCTAAGACCAGGGAATATCGCAATAGCACAGCCTTCTCGTATCAACGCACTGGTGACCTCGAATCCTTTGCACCGGGCCATAATTTTTGGCATGTATCCCGCTTGCTGGCAGGCCTCAGTAAGCATTCTGGTGTATGTGGAGGAAGCCGTATCCATCACCCATAGCTCGTTCTCCAAGTCTGCCCAAGTGACCTGTTCCATTCCTGCCAGCTTATGATCAGGCGACATCATGACGTTGAACACGTCTTCAACGAGTGGCGTGATCTGAATGCTTGGATCGAGGAGCCCCAGAGGAACATTTAGATCATCAATCAGTGCAATGTCCGTCTGCCAACTACGGAGGGCGTTCATACTCTCTTCTGGCTCCATCTCTTCAAAGAGCACTTCGAGCTGGGGATGCGTAGCACGCAGCGCCTGGATGGTCTTTGGTATCAACGCCGCCGCTACCGAAGGAAAAGCAGCGACCCGAATATCGCCCGCAACAACTTTTTTCAGCTCTGCCATATCTGCGCGAGCTGATTCGAGCTCCTCAAATATCCGATTTGCGCGTTCGACCAGTTTTTTGCCCGCAATGGTCAGTTCAACTCCCCGACCGCGCCGCTCGACCAAGTCGATTCCGACCTCCTGCTCCAATATGGATATCTGTTGGGACACTGCGGACGGCGAAACATGCATTGCCTCAGCCACAGCCGCCATCGTTTTACGCACTGCCAACTCCCTGAGCGCCCTTAATTTGCTGATATCCACTGAGTTTCTCCTGTGGCAGGTACTCTCTTTCAATAGTTAACTTCTGCTTACGTATTATTGAAATATTATTCGCTTTTTTTGATTATGCACAGGAGATAGGCTGCAAAAAAACCCAAGAAAGGTGCCGCCGCAATGTCCAAATCCTACTTCAACGACAACCTTGCTGAGCGCGATCCGCTCATTTTCAAAGCCTTGAATGACGAGAAGAAACGTCAGCAAGGCCAGATCGAATTGATCGCCTCCGAAAACTCAGTAAGCCAGGCTTCGTTGGAAGCATTAGGCTCGGTTATCACCAACAAGACAGTTGAAGGCTACCCAGGGAAACGCTTCCATGGCGGTGCCGATTTCGCTGACGTCGTCGAGCAGGCAGCGATCGACCGGGCAAAAGAGCTGTTTGGCTGCGGCTATGTAAACGTTCAGCCACACTCGGGTACTCAAGCTAACCAAGCCGTTTTCTTTGCCCTGCTGCAACCAGGCGACACAGTCCTGAGCCTGGATCTCGCTGCCGGTGGCCACCTGAGCCATGGCGCGAAGCCAAACCAGTCAGGCCGGTGGTTCAGCATCGTTTCTTATGGTGTTGATCGCGAAACTGGCCGTATTGATTATGACAATGTCGAAGCGCTTGCCTTGGAACACAAACCGAAGCTGATCATCTCGGGTGGCTCGTCTTATCCGCGAGAGATCGATTTCCCCCGCATGCGTGAAATTGCAGACAAAGTCGGAGCTACCTACCTGGTGGACATGGCTCACTTCGCTGGCCTGGTAGCTGCTGGTGTTCATCCCTCTCCGATTCCGCATGCTGACATCGTCACGTGTACAACTACCAAGACACTGCGCGGTGCTCGTGGCGGGTTAGTGATGACCAACCGCGAAGATCTGTTCAAGAAGCTGCAACCAGCTGTATTCCCTGGCGTGCAGGGCAGCGCGCACCTGGCCACCATTGCCGGTAAAGCTGTCTGCCTGGGAGAAGCGCTGACTGATGAGTTCAAGACATACGGTGCAAATGTCAAAGCAAACGCCCGTCTCCTGGCAGAGGTTCTGCAAAAGCGTGGTGTACGCATCGTCAGTGGCGGCACTGATACTCATGTTGTTCTGGTAGACGTTTCATCGAAAGGTTTGACCGGTCAACAGTCTCAAGACGCTCTCTCGGCAATCAATATCACCTCGAACAAGAACCCGATTCCGTTCGACAGCGCCAAACCTTCGGAATGGAAGGGCCTGCGACTGGGTTCGTCTGCCGGCACTACTCGTGGCTTCGGTGCGAAAGAGTTCGAGGTGATCGGCAATCTGATCGCTGACATCTTCGACGCTCAAGCAACCGACGAAGCAGCCCTGGCTGCAGTCATCGAGAAGAGCCGCGCTACTGTCGCCGACCTGGTTGCTGACTTCCCAATTTATGCCTAAGGGGCGTTGGCGAGCGTATTTCCAATCGCTCGCCAATAACTCCATGCAGTAGGAAAACAAAAGATGAGCGTTCAACTTCCTAATGATCCGGCGCGCGACGATGTACTGGCTGGACGTCCTACGCTGTGGCTAAACCCAAGCCTCAAGGCAAATGGCATTGCTGATACAGCTCTGCCGATCCGAGCCTCTCAGGTCAAAGAAGCCGAACAGAACTGGAAACTGCTGGCTCCGCTTCTGCAAGTTTGCTTCCCAGAGTTGGTGGAGTCGAAAGGTCTGATTCAGTCCAAGCTGATCGAAGCCACGAGCTTGCGGCAAGCTGTTGGATATGAGGCCACCGAGTATGGCCGCGTATTCGTCAAGGCTGATGGAGACCTGCCTGTTGCCGGCTCTATCAAGGCTCGTGGTGGTGTATATGAAGTGTTCATGTACGCCAAGCAAATGGCCGAGAAGCGCGGACTCCTCACCCCTGGTGGCGACATCACTGTGCTTGCAGGTGCGCAAGCCCGTGCCCTTTTTGCACAGCACACCATCGCAGTAGGAAGTACCGGCAACCTGGGCCTGAGCGTGGGCATCGCAGCACGCGCGCTGGGCTTCCGTGCCGTGGTTCACATGTCATCCGATGCCAAACAGTGGAAAGTCGACCGCTTGACTCGTCTTGGCGTTGAAGTGGTACAGCATAAAGCTGATTACACCACTGCGGTTGAACATGCCCGTATCGACGCTGAAGGCGATCCAACCATCTACTTCGTGGATGACGAACGCTCCGAAATGCTGTTCTTCGGCTACAGCGCAGCGGCAAGCGAACTGGCCGCCCAGTTGGATGCGGCAGGTGTCACAGTTGATGAAGAGCACCCTCTTTTCATCTATCTGCCCTGCGGTATCGGTGGAGCCCCAGGTGGTGCAGCTTATGGTTTGAAGGCGATCTTCGGTGATGCTGCCCATGCATTCTTCGTTGAGCCTGTCCAATCACCGTGCGCGCTGGTGCACATGATGAGTGGTTCGCAAGAACTGGTATCTGTCTACGACGTCGGCCTGACCAACCGCACCGAAGCTGACGGTATGGCCGTTGCGCGCATGTCGGCATTCGTCGCAGACGTGATGAAGCCCATGTTGTCCGGTGTTTTCACCGTGGCCGATGACGACCTCTTCCGCTGGCTCTGGATGGCCGAAACGACTCAGTCCATTCGTCTCGAACCTTCGGCTACCGCAGGATTCGCAGGGCCTGAGTTCATCGTCAAGAGTACCCAGGGCCGTGCGTATCAAGAGGCCAAAGGCCTCGTGGGCAAACTTGCCCAGGCTACTCACGTCATCTGGACTACTGGTGGCGCCTTTGTTCCCGAAGACCAGTTCAAAAAGTTTCTGGAGCGTGGCGCATCTTTAATCAATGCTGATTAAGGAAGCTTTGCCAAGGGTATGAACTCATCCCCCATCCAAAGTTACTTGCGTCAAAAAACAATAACCACGCCTGTTTTTGATGTTGAGGTAAAGCTTCATGAATAAACCATTCCTGGCCGACCGTATCGACGGGAAAGGCTTCGCAGCTGATCTCGTTGAAAAACTCACGAATGAAGTCGCAGAAATTAAATCGGAAACCGGTATTACACCCGGCCTTGCAGTTGTCCTTGTAGGCGAAGATCCCGCCAGCGGTGTCTATGTAGGCGCCAAACACCGGCAAACGCTTGCAATCGGCATGGAGTCGTTTGTGCATCGACTTCCAGCTGAAACGACTCAAACGGAGTTAATGACGCTGCTCGCAAAGTTAAATGCCGCTCCGGAAGTGAATGGCATTCTGGTGCAACTGCCTCTGCCTGCGCACTTGGACACCAATGCCGTTATAAACGCCATTGATCCAGACAAAGATGTTGACGGCTTTCATATCTTGAACGCAGGCCGTCTGGCGACCGGTCAGGATGCACTGATTCCGTGCACTCCCCTCGGGTGCCTGATGATGCTCAAAGATCGACTCGGCAGCCTCGAAGGGCTCCACGCCGTGGTCGTCGGTAAATCCAACATTGTCGGCAAACCCATGGCACAGCTGCTGATGGGTGAGAACTGCACGGTCACCGTGGCACATTCCAAAACTAAAAATGTACCTGCGCTCTGCCGAACCGCAGACATCCTAGTTGTGGCTGTAGGCCGCCCAGAGCTGGTGAAGGGTGACTGGATCAAACCAGGCGCAGTCGTCATCGATGTTGGTATCAACCGAGTTTGGCGCGATGAGCGCTCCCGGATTGTTGGTGATGTTGCATTCGAAGAAGCAGGGCATGCCTCAGCAATCACACCAGTTCCAGGTGGTGTCGGCCCAATGACAATCGCATGCCTGCTGGCTAATACCGTCACAGCATTCAAGCGTCAACACCACATCGTTACCCATCAGGCAGCAGTTGCCGTTTAAGGTGATCTCAGATGAACAAAGCTAAAAATAACTACGTACTTCGTGTTACCTGTCCTTCGATCCGGGGCGTAACCGCTGACATCACTGCTTTCTTGTCTGGGCGTGGTTGCAATATCCGCGACAGCGCGCAGTTTGACGATGAGAGCACAAATCACTACTTCATGCGCATTACCTTCCGCTCTGAGGAGGGTCGCTCACTGCAAGATCTGGAAAAAGAATTCCAACCATTTGTTGAAAAATACAAGATGGATTATGAGTTCTTCGATGAGCGTACCAAACGCAAAGTCATTTTGATGGTGTCACGCTTCGGTCATTGCTTGAACGACCTACTCTATCGTTGGGGCATTGGGGCTCTGCCGATCGACATCGTTGGCGTGATCTCGAACCATCTGGATTTCCAAAAAGTAGTAGAAGGCCATGGCATTCCGTATTACCTCATCAAGGTAACCAAGGAGAACAAAGCAGAGGCTGAAGCTGAACAAATGCGCATTGTTCGCCAAACCGGCGCCGAGCTCATCGTCCTGGCTCGCTACATGCAAATCCTTTCTGATGAAATGTGCCAGCAGATGTCGGGCCGGATCATCAACATCCACCACTCGTTCCTGCCGTCTTTTAAAGGCGGAAGCCCATACAAGCAGGCTTTTGATCGTGGTGTGAAACTTATTGGTGCAACCTCACACTTCGTGACTGCTGACTTGGACGAAGGGCCGATCATCGAACAAGATATCGTCCGTATCACTCACGCTCAGAGCCCTGAAGACTACGTTTCGTTGGGACGCGATGTTGAAAGCCAGGTGCTGGCACGCGCCATTCATGCCTACGTGCATGGCAGAGTTTTTCTGAACGATAACAAGACGATTGTGTTCCCGCCTTCGCCGGATTCGTACTCGGCTGAGACTGTTGGTTGAGATGTGTGTTCCGACACGCATCTAGGTCATAACACTTTGCGTATTTGGCCAAAACTCGATGGTGAAAGTTCCCCCTTGGAAATTTTCCAAGGGGGTTCACTTACATGAAGAAATTTTATTAAGTCATAAATCAACGCAAAGCAATGAAAACAGCTTAAAGCTTCGGCACTTAATCATCATTTCGCTTGACATTGCACTAATAAAAATAAGGCGCGAGGCATACCAATGCAAGAATCTACATGGCTGTTAGGAGTTCTGTTCACGTCCATTGCCTTAATTATTATCCTGATTATGAAAGCCAGGCTTCATGCATTCCTAGCCTTGGTGATTGCTTGTTTTGTGGTTGGCTTTGGTGCGGGAATGCCAGTTTCAAAAATTATCAGCACGCTTGAATCAGGTATAGGTGGAACACTGGGCTTCCTAATCGCGATCATAGGACTCGGCGGAATACTCGGAAAAATTCTAGAGGAGTCCGGAGGTGCTGAGCGGCTCGCCAAGACCCTGCTCGATAACTTAGGTTCAAAACGAGCCCATTGGGTAATGGCCATTGTGGGAGCCATCGCCGGAATTCCTGTATTTTTTGAGGTCGGCTTCGTACTCCTGATCCCACTTGTCTATGTTGTCGCGCGGGAAACAAAAATAAACACCTTGTTTTTGGGAATTCCCCTCGCCATTTCCTTGATGACAATTCACTGCATCCTTCCTCCACACCCAGCAGCGATGGCTATTACTGTGATGATGGGAGCGGATGTTGGGACTGTGATTATCTACGGCCTTTTGGTTGGCATTCCGACAATCATTGTTGCAGGGCCTATTTGGGTAAACCTTTACTGTGGGCGAGACGCCTCAGCAAGTCAGCAAGTATTCCTGAAAGTTCAAGGAGAAAGCGTTGGTGCGGCGCGAACACTGCCAGGTTTCGGGATTACATTACTGACCATTGGCTTACCCCTCATCCTCATGGTTTTTAAAACTGCTACCGCAAGCCTCCCTGATGGTATGTGGATCAAGTTAGCCGCACAGTTCGTTGGAAACCCCTTAATCGCACTGATGATTTCTGTGGGATTTGCCTACTGGTCGCTTGGCTTACGTCAACGTCGCACCATGATCGAGCTATTGGAACTGACTCAGCGTAGCTTTCCAGCCTTAGCCAACATTATCTTTGTTATCGGTGCGGGCGGTGCATTCAATGCCGTTCTGATCGAAAGTGGGGTGGGTAAAGCTATCTCAGGGCTTCTCGCAGGATCAGATATTAATTTGATTGTCCTTGCCTGGTTTGTTGCGTGGCTGATGCACTTTGCAGTCGGCTCCGCGACCGTAGCGATGGTGAGCGCCGCTGGCATGATTCACCCAATGCTAGCTACCGACCCTCACCTGAAGCCCGAGATTCTTGTTATTGCAATCGGAGCCGGCTCCATCGGCTGGGCACATGTCACCGACTCTGCTTTCTGGGTAGTGAAGGAATACTTAAATGTATCCCTCTCAGATGCATTGAAGAAGTTCACAGGCGGGACGGTAGTAGCCTCCATCGTAGCTCTCATAGCGACACTACTACTAAATTACACCATCAGTTAAAGTCACTCTGAAGGTCATGCCATTGGAAGGCGCCATTACTATCGTCTATTTGATGCCACAAGGAATTACGTCATCAAATAGGTTTCAGATCAGCGAGTCAGGCCTCATGAAAAATCACAAAATCTATCTCGGCCTGGGCAGCAATGTTGAGCGTGAAAGACACATTGAGATAGCTCTTACAATGCTGGAAGAGCATTTGGAAAATATCCGTTGCTCACCCGTTTATGAAAGCATCTCCCTTGACGGAGACCATCCGCCCTTTTACAACCTGGTAATGTCTGCGACCACTGATCTCAACATTCGCGAACTCGTCGCATGGATGAAAGGAATCGAGCACCTCCATGGTCGAAGGAGCGGGACGCAGCGGTTGATCACTCTCGATATTGACCTGCTTCTTTTTGACGGCCTGACTGGCGATATTGAAGGTGTCCAGCTGCCTAGAGCCGAAATTCTGACCCGCTCATTCGTGCTCTATCCTCTGCAACTTCTTGCACCTAAGCTGCATCCACCTGGGTGTGAAGTCTCCTTGGCAGAGCTATGGCTAAAGCTCAGACCTGGCCCAGAACTGACCCCTGTTCGCTACCCGTTCGGAATTCCTCCCTTCCAGCTCGTCGGGTCGACTCTTCCCGCTGGCCAAAGTAAATCAAAACAACTGCCTGCCAATCAGCTGGCCAGCTAAGCCTCTTACAAAGTAAATTTCAACGGAGTGCGGCATGGTTAGCTGCCACATACACGCCCTACCCTACTTCGCCGACCCTACGATCTATTTCTCACTCATCAGGCACGCTTCCGGGGCAATCCTTCTTGACTCAGGAAGACCGACATCGCAACGAGGTCGTTATGACCTCATGAGCGCCTGGCCTACAACGCACCTTCAGCCAACACATAGCGAATCATTGACCTCTTTTGCCGACAGACTACGATCCGCACTGAGACAGTTAGGGCCGGCAGAGCTGTCACCAAGTCTGCCTTTTGCTGGGGGCTTGATAGGCTATTTTTCCTACGACCTGGCGCGAAGGAATTTCAGGCTTGAGCATCCGCCTGCCGATAACCTCAAACTCCCTCATGCAGGAATAGGTTTGTACAACTGGTCGCTCACCTCCGATCACATCGAAAGGACAAGTCAACTCGTTTTCCACCCTGCGGCCAGCCAAGAAGAACAAGATCGAATCATCAAAGTATTTGAATCCGCAATACCTCAACGCCGTCAAAGCCAAGCTTTCACACTTTCAAAAAAATTTACCAAAGACATAGATTATGACGACTACGAAAAGGCCCTGAGTAAAATACGTGACTACATCCATGCAGGTGACTGCTACCAGGTGAATTTCACTCAACGCTTTCAAACTGAGTGCTCAGGGGACACCTGGACAGCCTATAAAACCCTTAGAAACTCCTGTGCTACACCATTTGGTGGCTTTGTAAGTCTGGATGCTGCGAACTCCATCATGAGCTTTTCTCCAGAGAGGTTCATCCGATGTCAGCAGAGATCGCTAGAGACACGTCCGATCAAGGGTACGATCCCTCGGGGCCGTACAAAGTCGGAAGACACGTCGAATGCTCAAGCGCTTCTGAACAGTCCAAAAGACCGCGCAGAAAATCTTATGATCGTCGACCTGCTCAGAAACGATCTAGGCAAGAACTGCAGGTATGGCTCAGTAACAGTGCCTGAGCTGTTCACGATTGAAAGCTATCCAAATGTCCATCATTTGGTGAGCACCATTCGAGGTGAGATTGCAGCAGGCAAAGACGTCTTCGACGTGCTGATGGATGCCTTTCCAGGTGGTTCAATCACGGGCGCACCAAAGCTCCGATCAATGCAGATCATTGATGAGCTGGAGGCTTCTCAACGAGGGATTTATTGCGGGTCACTCTTGTATATCGATGTCAGGGGGGATATGGACAGTTCCATCGCGATTCGGACACTGCTCGCCAAAGATGGGCTTTTATCGTGTTGGGGAGGGGGTGGAATCGTCGCGGATTCGGAGCCTGGCAGCGAATACCAGGAGTCGCTTACCAAGGTGAGAAACCTGATGCACTGCCTTGAACAGCATTTCTTTATGAGAGATTGAACCTGGACAACGGGCTCTGATCAGTGACCATGCCTTCCACCAGTTGAGCATCCCAAGACCACCTCTAATGCGAATGAAAAAGGGCCCTCGAAGGGCCCTCTTGTACTCAAACCAAACTCACTTGGTCAGCCAAGACTAAACGGTCGTAGAAGCGAGTAAAAAAGTCTTAATTAGCTTTGTTCTCAACCAAGCAATTGCCTCCATCCACCACGAGCAACTCACCGGTGATGTAACTCGCTTCAGGTGAAGCCAAGAATACAACGGCTGCGGCCACTTCGTCTGGCCGACCCGCTCTCCCGAGAGGTGAAGAGCGGGCTGCTTTGACTTCATCAGGAGTACTCGACCCTGTAGCTATCCAACCAGGGGCAACTGAATTCACAGTGATACCTTGATGAGCAACCTCAAGAGCTAGACTCATGTTCATCCCTACCATTCCGGCCTTTGCTGCACTATAAGCAGCCTCTCCTGGATTACTGGCTCGTGTGCCGGTGGTTGAGCTGATGTTCACTATGCGGCCATATCCTCTAGCCCGCATCCCAGACAACACCCCTTGAGTTAACAGGAACGCAGTTGTCAGATTTCTAGCGATGGAAAGATTCCAGGTTTCGAGGCTCGTATTCGTGAACTCGGCGAACGGTTCTGGACTCCCTTGCATCGCCATACCGGCATTATTTACAAGAATATCGATGCGGCCCCAGACGGCCTCAGCCCAAGCGACGAACTCACTAACCTGAGTTTCCTGAGTTAAGTCTACTGGTCGACCCTCTGCTTGGAAGCCGGCGGCGCGTAACTCCGCAACCCGCTCATTGATGCGTGCGCTGCTTGCCGTGACGATCAGCTTGGCCCCTTGAGCTCCAAGACGATGGGCAATAGCCATACCGATTCCCAGCTCACTGCCCGCTCCACTCACAAGCGCCACTTGATCTGCCCAGCTTGAATTCATCATCCTTGCCTCTGTTGAAGGTTTGCGAATCACACGAATGGAGATGTAGCAGATAGCCGGAAACGCCGGTTGAGTATTTGGTCGCTGACTTCGCCACGCCCATAAAAAAGGGCCCTTGAAGGGCCCTGTTGTACTCAAACCAAAATCACTTGGTCAGCCAGGACTCGACCGTTTCAGAGCCGTGTCCGACCGTTTCAGACCTTTGCTACGCTGTCCTCTTTCACGAAGGAATCACAATGTCGAACGCAGACCTGCTCCCTTCCCTATTCTTCAAGATCAATCAGAACCAGGTAGCCCTCGAAGCGGCGATCATGGAGCTGACGCTTTGAGGTCGAGCAGCGCGGCTCGGGTGAGGTCGCCGGCAACGTACGCGGAGCTTTGGACACAATCAGTCGGAATGAAGAGTTCATCAACATGACGCTTGCGGTGCTGATGACGCCGGAATGATGTCTTCCCGACAGACAGCAATCGACCGATTCTGTTGAAAAAGTCGGTCATCCAAAACTGCTTGATCGTTGATCGATTAAAACATCGTATTCCTGGATTTAAAGTGCAGCTATTCCTGCCTGTTCGCTGATGACAACTGCAAATTCTTCGGGTGTTGGGCTTTCCGGCCACTGCGCAACCCCCTCTGGCAGCGAAACCCAGGGCTGCTTACGCTTGACCCAGATGTGTGCCAAGGGTGCCAAACGATCTGCGTCGTGGAGTATGCCGACCCCCAGTACACGCATGCCTGGGGCAGCGTCGGTCTCATTGAACAGCCGGGTGAAACACGTACCGCAGGCGTACTGCGTCGATGTATGTCCTTCTGTTGTATGGGTGTATGCAAGTGTGCTTCCCGAGATCTCAATCGCCTGAGCTGGA
>Ga0182005_1000438_pt1 | contig 22060 bp, 20 predicted proteins | sample Sormic07211103_1_FD_123021 | JGI IMG/M metagenome (GOLD analysis project Ga0182005, IMG submission 123021) | Rhizosphere microbial communities from Sorghum bicolor, Mead, Nebraska, USA - 072115-103_1 MetaG | ecosystem: Host-associated > Plants > Roots > Rhizosphere | place: USA: Nebraska...
CACATCAGGAGCGCGGACAAGGCGCGAGGAGGACGCGTGGCGAGCCACGCGACGACGAACAACGCAGTCCCCGCTTCTGAGGGGCGCTTGCAAGAGATGTATTCATCTACTGGGATAGGCTCTAAGTCAACAAGACATACCCGCCTCAGGGAACGGGCGCGATCTTCTGCAGCTTGCTGGCCAGCGAGGCGTCGGACAATTCGCCCAGGTGCGTATCGGCCAGCCGCCCTTGCGCGTCATAAAACAGGGTGGTGGGCAGGGCCGAGGAACCGGCCGCCTTGCCCAGCGCCGCCTCGCTGTCGAGCACCACATTGCGCAGGGTCGCGCCGCTCCTGTCCAGGAAAGCGATGGCGGCGGCCGCATCCTCGCGCTGGTTCGCATACACGAAGACGATATCGGCGCGCGCCTGCTGTGCGGCGGCCAGCACGGGCATCTCGCGCTGGCATGGCGGGCACCAGCTGGCCCAAAGGTTGACCACCATGGGCTTGCCGCCGGCCAGCGCCGCCAGGCGGGTGGACGTGCCGTCCAGCGTCTGCAGCGCCACGGCCGGCAAGGCCGCCGGCTTGTCCCAGGCGAGCGAGATCCCTGCGCTCAACACGCCCCAGGCCAGCGCGCCGCAGGCCACGCTGACAGCCAGCGGACGGCGCATGAGCGCCATGGCGGGACGCCGGCAACGCCACGCGGCGATGGCCAGCGCGGCGGCGATGCCGGCCGGCGCCAGGAAGCCGCCGTCGCGGATATTGAGGATGGACGCGGGCGCGGCCAGATACTGTTCGTGCCAGCGCAGCACGAACGCCAGGCGCGCCGCCAGCAGGCCGGCGATCAGCATGTCGGAAACGAGGGGGCCGGCGGCCGGCAGCCGGCGGTACTTCCGCAGCCACCACGCCGCGCCGTAGGAGACGCACAGGGAAACGAACAACAGGACCAGGCCCGTGGGCAGGGCCAGGGGACCGATTTGCAGGGACAGCATGGACGCTCGCTATGACATCGAATGGACGGCCATTGTGCCCCATGCGGATTAAGCAGGCGTTAATCCGGCATCAAAAAGCGGCCAGCGCCTCCTTGCGCACGAAATGCATGGCTTGCGGCTGGTCCACCAGCACGCACTGCTTGCCCGTGCGCCGGCAGTGGTCATGCACGCGCCAGTAGGCATCGTGGCTGACGCAGCCCGTCTGGCAAATTACCAGGTCGGCCGCCACCAGACCCGCTTCCAGCGCCGCCGCGTCGTCGGCGCCATCGTCGCCGCCCGCGTGATGCAGGAAGCGACCGCCCGCCTGCTCAATGGCCAGCTGCGCCACGTTGGCGCCGCCCGCGTCCTGGCCCGGCGCCAGGCTTGAATAGCTGCCCACGTACAGCACGGCTTTTTCTCGCACGTCGGCCTGCAAGGCTGGCGCGGGCACGACGGAAGGCGCGGGCAGCCATTGCAGTCGCAGCAGCTCGCGCATCAGGTCCTGCACGCGCTCGCCGAGCCACTCGACCTTGCGGGCCAGCCGGGCACGGGTCGGCAAGCCGGGCACGCTGGCCGCCAGTTCGGCCAGTGCGTCGCGCGCCAGCGCCAGCTGCGTATCGCGGATCACGACCTGCGCCCGCGCGCGCATCAATTCCGACTCCAGCTGCGCGATGCGGGCAGCCTGCGCGGCCAGCTGCGCACTGCAGCGCGCCTGCGCGCGGCCATATTCGCCCATCAGCACGCGATGCTCATGCGCGATCAAATCCTCGTTGCCATCCATACTGCCCATCATGCCCTCCTTCACACGCATGGCGCCATTGCGCCGGCCCATCGCCACCCTATAGCTGTGAATTATAAATGAGAATCATTACTATTTGTGTATGCACATGCACGCAGCAGGGGTATGCGCTGACCGCCGGCGTCACGCGGCGGGCGGGCAGGACAGCAGGCGTTTCCAGACGTCGTCCTGCACTTGCCGCACATGCCGCAAGCCGTCCGCGCCGCGATAGATGTCCAGCGTGTTCGGCCACGCCATATCGATGAACAATTGCCGTGCCGGATCGACCAGCAGGGACTGGCCCACATAGTTCCCCTTGATTTCGCCCTTGTTCACGGCCAGCAGGCGCGCGCCGCCGGCAAGCGCCCGCTCTTCCAGCTTCACGCCGCTGCGCTCGGCCACATCGCGCAGCCAGCGCTCGCGCCAGCGCGCCTGCTCTTCGAACTGCCCCGTTGGCGGCCGGTCCAGCTTGACGACGGCAGCCACGGGCCCGCCTATCCCCGCCTGCAGCGAAAAACCCATGCGTTCCTGCAATTCGACCGTGTAGGTTTCGCCCTTGACGTCGATCTGGTAACGCCCCGCACCATCCTGCAACAACAGGTCGGCCTGGTGATAGGCGGGCTTGACGCAAGTGGCATATTGATAGGCGAGCACATCAAGGAATGGCGGCGTCGCGGGGGACGCCGCCGCCATGGCGGGCGACAGGCTGGCACACAGCGCGGCGGCGGCCGCGCATTGCATCGTATTCATTCTTGCTCCTGTTTGTGTGGGATGGCGATGGCCGCCGGAAAACAGGCACGGCACGCCATCGCGTTACCTATAGGCAATATTTTGCACATTTTTTGCCAATGGTGGAATTGGCAAGAACTGCACTCTACCTGATGGGGAGAAAACAGCCCGCACGGCCATCGGACGACGGCCCCCGCCACACGATTCAATTGAATCGCGCTTGTTAAATCACTATTTCTAAGGTGTAATCTTATAAGCAAGTCATTGAATTAATTGCAAGTACGCTCATTTCGCCACACGGAGTTCCAATCAATGTCCGAATTGGTCCAAGCAAGCACATCGCCGTCACCTGCTGCGTCCCCCGTCGCCAACGGCTTCAGCCAGGCCACGCGCCTGATGAAGCTGAGCACGCCCCTGGGCCCGGACAAGCTGCTGGCCGAATGCGTGCGCGGCGAGGAAGGCCTGGGACTGGGCTATGTCTTCCACATCGCCGCCCTGTCGCTCGACGCGGCCATTCCCCTCAAGTCGCTGATCGGCCAGCCCATCTTGCTGGAATTGCGCACGGCCGCCGGCACCGGGGACTGGCGCCCTTTCCATGGCCATGTCACCGCGGCCGAGCTGGCGGGCGCGAATGGCGGCTTTGCCCGCTACAACCTGACCATGCAGCCGTGGACGGCCTTCCTGGCCCACGGCCGCGACAGCCGCGTCTTCCAGGACGTGGCGGTACCGGACATCCTCGAAGTCGTCTTTGCCCGCTACCAGGGCCAGGGCATGTTGGCGCCGGCCTGGCGCTTCGACCTGCTCGACCGCGCGGCCTATCCGAAACGCAGCATCTGCAGCCAGTACCAGGAAAGCGACTGGGCCTTTGCCGAGCGGCTGATGAGCGAGGAAGGCCTGTTTTATTATGCCGAACACACGGGTGACGCGGGCAGCGCCAGCCTGGGCAGCCATACCCTCGTCATCGCCGACCACAACGGCAGCTTCAAGCCCAACGCCCAGTCCGGCATCGCCTACAGCCAGCCAGGCGCCGTCATGCCGCAAGACACGATGGACCGCTGGCGCATGCAGCTGCGCCAGCAAACCAACGGCATCGAACTGTCCAGCTGGGACTACCGCGCGCTGGGCCAGCGCCCCATCAGCGCCGCTGGCGCCAGGGACGGAACGATGGAACTGGTCAGCCGCGATGCCCCCGGCGCCTATGCCTACCCGTCGCGCGAGCACGGACAACGGCTTGCCGAGCGCCAGTTGCAGGCGCTGACGGCGGCCAGGGAAGTGTTTACCGGCGCCGGCACCGTGCGCACCCTGGCACCCGGCACCACCTTCACCCTGAGCGGCCAGGCGCAAACGGAAGCGGCGGGCGATGGCGACGCAGCGACCTTCCTCGTCACCCGCACGGTGCACCTGATGCATAACAACCTCGATGCGGAGCTGGGCGGCGGACTGCTGCAGCGCTTCGGCCGGGGCTTGCTCGACGCGCTGATCGGCGAAGAGGCGGCCGGCAGCCTGCATGCCGTCGGCGAGACCATCAGCGAACGCCCGCCCTACCGCAACCGCATCGACGCCATCCGCAGCAAGATTCCCTACCGCAGCAGCTATGCCAACGACCACGGCCAGCTGCTGCATCCGCGCCCCGTCATCATGGGCCAGCAGACCGCCATCGTCGTCGGCCCGGCCGGCGCCCAGCTGCATACGGACCGCGACCACCGCATCAAGGTGCAATTCCACTGGCAACGGGGCGCGCAAAGCCATAGCCGGCTGGCGCATCCGGCCGCCGACGGCCACACGGGCGCGCCCGGCGACGATAGCGCCGGCACCTGGGTCAGGGTCGCCACGCCGCTGGCCCCCGTCGCCGGCGCCAACTGGGGCAGCAATGCCCTGCCCCGCGTGGGCCAGGAAGTGCTCGTCGATTTCCTGGAAGGCAATATCGACCGCCCCGTCGTCATCGGCACGCTGTACAACGGCCGCGGCCAGGCCGACGCGCAAAACAACCAGGTCAGCCAGGGCACGGGCGCAGCGACGGGCAATGCGCCGGCCTGGTTTCCCGGCCAGGCCGGCGCCCATGCCCACCCGGCGGCCTTGTCCGGCATCAAGACGCAAGCCATGCAGACCAGCCAGGGCGGCGGCGGCGCCTACAGCCAGCTGGTATTCGACGACAGCCCGGGCCAGGGCCGCGTCGCCTTGCAGCGCCATGCCGGCCCCCACCAGGGTACGGCCGAACTGAACCTGGGCCATTTGCGCCATCAGAGCGACAACCAGCGGCTGGCGCCGGCCGGCTTTGGCGCCGAGCTGAAAACGGAACACAGCGCCGCCCTGCGCGCGGGAGCGGGCATGCTGCTGTCGGCCCATGGCCGCGACGCCAGCGCCAGCCACATGGATGCGAAGGAAGCATTGGAACAGCTCACGCACAGCTTGCAACTGCAGACCTCGCTGGCTGAGCAGGCGCAAAAACATTTCGCGCTCGAAATGGCCAGCCCGGATACCGCCGGGACAGCCGCCCCGACGCCCCCGGCCGCGCCGGACCAGGCGGAGACGCCGCCCGAGGCCGCCCAACTTCCCGCCCTCGCCCAGATGCAGCACAGCATCGAGGTCCTGGGCGCGACGGCCGAGGGCGCCGCCGCTGCGGGCCAGGGCCAGCAGGCGGCGGGCGGCGAAGGCCAGGCCAGCGCGTATGGCGACCCGCAGCTGCAATTGTCCAGTCCGTCCGGCATCGCCGCCACCACGCCGGCCAGCGCCGTGCTGGTCGCTGGCGGCAATGGCAGTCTGGCGGCGGGCGCCGATCTCAACTTCGCGGCGCAGGGCAACAGCCTGTATGCGCTGGGCAAGGGCATCAGTCTGTTCACCTACGGCAAGGCCAGCAGCAAGGACAAGCCCAACCAGGAAACCGGCATCCGCCTGCATGCGGCCAGCGGCAAGGTCAGCAGTCAAAGCCAGTCCGATGCGACACGGCTGACGGCGGACAAGGCCATCACCGTCAGCAGCACCGCCAAGAGCGTCACGGCGGCCGCCAAGCAGCACATCCTAATGACGGCCCAGGGCGCGTACATCCGCCTCGAAGGCGGCAACATCATGCTGCACGGCCCCGGAAAAATCGATTTCAACGCCAGCATGAAGGAATTGACGGGGCCGGCAAGCAGCCAGCCCACCTTGCCGGCGATGCCGAATGCGGCCGACCTGGGCCGGGCAGTCGAGCTGAACCTGCATTATGGCGATCTCGAGCCTGTCATGAACTCGCCCTATAAAGTCACGTTCGCCAATGGCACTTCCCTCAGTGGATTGCTCAACGACAAGGGCCATGCCCGCCTCGAAAACATTCCTCCCGGCGCCTATCACATTGAATATGGCGAGGACCAACGCGACTGGGTGGCGCCCCCCTTGGTAGCGGAACCCCGTTTGCAGCAGGCGAGGCAGCAGCTGAAACAGGCATCCGCATTGCTGGAAGCGGCCCGAAAAAACAGTAAGCCGGAGCCCAAGCCATGAGCCAGAATTTTGTCGACGAGATTGTCGAGTTTTTCAAGGACCTGATCCTGGGCGACTTCGAGGATGACCAGGGCAAGGCCGCCATGATCGTCGGCGGCGCCATTTCCCTGATCCCCGTGGTTGACCAGGTGATGGACGTGCGCGATGTCTCGGGCATGATCTACCGGGTCGGCAGGAAAGGCGTGTCGCGCGCGACCCGCGATGACTGGGTCGACATGGCGCTGGCGGCGTTCGGCTGCATTCCGGAAGTCGGCAGCCTGTTCAAGACCATCATCAAGCCTTTGCGCAAGTACCGCAAAGAGGTTGGCGCGGCGGCCGCTGGCGGCAATGTCATGATCGAAGCGATGCTGGGCAAGAGCAAGGGCGCCGCGATCAAATTCCTGAAAACCTTCCAGTGGGCGCAAAACACCCAGCTGGCGATCAGTACGGCGATGAGCGCGCTGGACAATTGCGTGCAATTGCTCGGCTACCTGTCGACCAGCCATTGGTGGCTGCCGTCGGACTTGCAGCATCTGGCGCGCGACATGAAACCGCAAGTCGAGGCGGTGCGCGGCCCGCTCAAGGCCGGCATTGCGCAAGGCGCCAAGGCGCTGCAGGACTTGATCGAGGACATGCTGGGCGAAGACGCGTTATGGGCGGCAAAAAAAATCGCTGTCGCAGCCGGCACCGGCGCCAATACGGCAGCCAGGCACAACCACAAGCCAGGCAACGCGCATCCGCACAGCGCCAACGCCCAGTTCAAATCGCCCGCGACAAGCTCAGATAAAAAGTCCAAGGGCGTGGATGCCAAAGCAAAAACCAAAGAACGGGACTCGCCGGGCAAGGGCAAGGAACACAAACCCGTGGCCGACTCGCACCGCCAGAGCAGCGACGGCGGCACCGCGCCAGTCAAGAATACGTCGCGGCCGATTCGCGAATTGCTGTCCGAAATCAAATTTGGGCCACGGGGACTGGTCGGTGAGCACATGGCAGACTATTACCATATGGATCATGTGCTCAAGAAAACAGGTGACTGGCCGCATGGCAACATCCAAGGTAAATGGCGCAGCAAGTATCCACGCATCGTCGGACCAGACAGCAAACACAAGCGCCCCACCGAATTGGTGCCGGAAGACCTGGCTAAGGTGACACTGTCAGGCGTCGATACGATCTGGCAGACCGACACGACTACCTATCACTTCATCGAAGCCAAATTTACCGAGAGCGTGTACAGCCTGCACGGGCGACTGAAAAAGAATATGGCAAATGGAAAAATCCCGCGTGCGCCGGCATCGTTAAATGACAGACAACTGATACTGTGGGCGCTGCTTGGAGAACCTAAAAAAGGGACTCAGATGGGAGAGAATTGGCTACGTGCCAGTATTAAAAGCCCAGCAATGTTATCTGACAGTAATTTAAAAAACCGTTGGGTATATTTGATGCTGGGAACTAGCGCTTTGTCCAACCCATTCCTCAAAAAAACAGGACAGAAAAGCCACCTTACCTTGACGGCGGCCCCTGGTGTGATTGATCACTTGGAAGCGACCCTGGAGTTACTTGAATCGGGAGATCATTACAACATCATCATACATAACAAGCATAAGAAAACTCATGGAATTACCGAAACATTTGACCATATTGAAATCAACAAAATAAGTGTAGGTCGTGAACGTTCAATTGCAACAGAAAAAAGTTATGGCAATAAAAACAAATCCAAAGAAATTTCGCAAAACCCTATTTCAAACAAGAACAAGGGAATCTAGCCATGGAAAATAACCCCTTCCACGAACGACGTCGGCAACAATTTCTCTACGAAGAACTTTACAATAAAACACGGGAAAATCAATTCCTCCTCATTAAAGTAGGACATGATAATGAAAAAGTAGCCAGCACAACACAAAGCAAAAATTCGATTTATCAGTTCTTGCATCTTGAACTATTTTGGCTCTGGATGTTGGACTACACCGCAGGCGTCCCCATACATGAGCTTGCCTCACGCCTTGCTGCTATTATCGACGCATTTGAAAAATGGAATGATGTATATCAATCGTTTCAACAGGATGCTGCACTTGAATTTCCTGAATTTGGACCTTACGAATATGTCGGCGCCCCGCAATTTTCCAATCTTTTTGAATACGAAAATACCCTTCAATTAATTAGCATTGCCATTTTACTGCGCGACCAGCAATCGGTCATGCGCATTATTAATGTGCTACGTAGTCACCGTGGTCAAGATGGCCTCTTCGAACAATTAATTGGAGGATATGTCGAAGAAGAAATAAATCTAGACAGTTGCGTTCTTGGAAAACCCTATGACACGCTGCTGCAGGTATTTTATGAAGAAGATGAAAGTGCGACGCTCAATCTTGTGAAAAAGTATTTGAAATTATGGTACCCAGCCATGAAGGATCATCCACGCTGGTATGACGAACACTTGCATATCAACGAGGAAGGTTATTCCGGTTATTATGGTTACTGGGCATTCGAAGCAGGCGCAACAGTCTATCTACTCGATCTCGATGACAGCGGCATCAATCACCTGGTCTATCCAAAAGACCTTGTGGACTACGGGCGAAAATTACGCGAAGAAAATCGTTACACCAGCTTATATACGAAACAGCAGCACAATGTCCACCGTGTTGAAGGGGGAAATCCGTGTCCCCAAACTGGCTTCTGGGAAACCCCAGCAAAGTTACACAGCCGTAGCCATTTTGAGCAAGGCCAAGTGATGCCTGTTTTTGACGATGCGGCATACGGCGAAACAATTTGGCATTGGAGTGAAGAACAATAGCCAATTCCCATCTCGCACAGCCAAGTATGTCAGGCATTTCCATCGAACGCAATGTCCGACAACATCTTGCAGAAATCTGCACTAAACAAGAAAAATGGTACTTCGCCATGAAAAATAGCGTCTTTCACGAACGGCGTCGGCAACAATTTCTTTATGAAGAACTTTATAAAAAAACACGGACAAATCAACTTTCCTTGATGCGGAGAGGAGAAGAAAACAGAAAGGATGCATACTCGATAGGTGAAAGTTCCTCCGTTCATCATTTCCTGTATCTGGAATTACTCTGGATATGGATGCTTGACTACACGGCAGGCATAGCCATCGATCAACTGGTTCCTCGAATCGCCGATATCGTGGACAAATTTGAAGAGTGGAACGAAGTGGATCAAAAGTATCAACAGGAGTGTGCGCTGAAGCTGCCTGAATATGGTCAGTATAAATATTCGGGGGCGCCCGATTTCTCGACACTTTCCGACTACGAAGACACGCTGCAACTGCTGAGCATTGCCATTTTGGCGCGCGATCAGCGTTCGGTCCAACGTATCATTCACGTACTACGTAGCCATCGCGGTCAAGATGGCCTGTTCGAGCAATTGATCAGTGCTTATGTCGAAAACGTCGTCGAGCGTGATACCTGTGTACTTGGCGCCCCTTATGACACCTTGCTACGTGTGTTTTATGAAGAAGATGAGACGGCCACACTCAGCTTGCTCAAGCAATATTTAAAACAGTGGTATCCGTCAATGAAGGATCATCCACGCTGGTATGACGAGCATCTTAGAATCAGCGAAGAGGGCTATGCCGGCTATTATGGCTATTGGGCATTTGAAGCCGGAGCTGCAGTCTTTATTCTCGATCTGGATGACAGCGCTATCGATCATCTGGTCTACCCTAAAGACTTGGTCAATTATGGCCGCAAGTTACGCGCGGAACACCGTTACACAAGCATGGATACAGACTTGATAAATAAGGCCGGTCGTGTTGAGGGCGGCCAACCCTGCCCACAAACTGGCTTCTGGGAAACCCCAGCAAAATTACACAGCCGTAGCCATTTTGAGCAAGGCCAAGTGATGCCTGTTTTTGATGATGCGGCATACGGCGAAACCATCTGGCATTGGAGTGAAGAACAATAGCCATTTTTCCATCTCGCACAGCCAGCGACTGTCCCAGCGCCGAGCCTTTGGAATTGTGCGCCTACGCCGGCAAGGCCTGCCCGCAAGCCGCTCAACAAACTGCTCAGGCCAATCCTCGACGACCACATGGCGCTGCTGGGCTTTGGCCAGTGGGACGGCGTCCCCAACGAACGCTTCAATGACGCCGACTCGCTGCGCTGGATGCGGCGCTTCGACGCCGACAGCGACTGGCCCAGCGCCGGGCTGCGTCAGCGCCCCGATGACGTCGGCCAGGATGTCGCTGCGCCAGCGGAGAAGCCATTGAAAAATAATAGATCTAAGGGAAAATAACAATGGAACTTCTGTCATTTGACCAGCGCCGCCGCCAGCAATTCCTTTACGAGGATCTATACACGAAGACAAGAAAAAATCAACTCGCGATAATAGATGTTGAACTCGAAAATAAAAGAATAACCAACTCAATGCAGGGAAAAGCTTCCGTTCATCATTTTTTGTATTTAGAAGAATTCTGGATCTGGATGCTCGACTATACGGCTGGTAAGCCAATCGATGCACTGGCGCCGCGCATTGCAAGCATCGTGGATAAATTTGAAGAATGGAATGCAGTCGATCAACTCTATCAACAGGAAGCGGCGCTCGATTTTCCAGAAGATGGGCCATATGAATACGAGGGTGCGCCGCAGTTTTCCACCCTTTCCGACTATGAGGACACACTACAACTGCTCAGCATCGCCATCCTGCTGCGCGATCAGCGTTCGGTGCGACGCATCATTCACGTACTGCGCAGCCACCGTGGCCGCGATGGGCTGTTCGAGCAATTGATAGGCGCCTATGTCGAGGACAGTCAAGACCTGGAAACCTGCATTATCAGCAAGCCCTACAACACCCTGCTGCAAGTATTCTATGAGGAAGACGACAACGCTGCCTTAGCCCTGCTCCAGAAGTATTTGAAACAGTGGTATCCGGCCATGAAAAATCATCCACGCTGGTACGATGAGCATCTCAACATCCACGAGGAAGGCTATGCCGCCTATTACGGCTACTGGGCAGTCGAAGCAGGGGCGACCGTCTTTATACTCGACCTGGACGACAGCCAGATCGACCATCTGGTCTACCCCAAAGACTTGGTCGATTATGCACGACAGTTATGGGAAGAAGGCCGCTTTACCAGCCAGGAAACAGAACCACTGATGCGCAAGGGACGCGTAGACGGTGGCCAGCCCTGCCCCCAAACTGGCTTCTGGGAAACCCCAGCAAAATTACACAGCCGCAGCCACTTCGCGCAGGGCCAAATAATGCCTGTTTTTGACGATGCGGCATACGGTGAAACCATCTGGTATTGGAGTGAAGAACAATAGCCAATTTCTATCTCGCACAGCCAGCGACTGGCCCAGCGCCGAGCTGCGTCATGGGACGAGCCTTTGGAATTGCGCGCCTACGCCGGCGAGGCCTGCCTGCAGGCCGGTCAGTGGCAGGCGCTGGACATTCCGCCGCAAACCCGGCGATTTGAACAAGGCGAGATCATGAGCAATCTGGATTCCGCCTATGGCTTGACGGTATGGCGCTTCCTGAAGGCATGAAGAAACAGCGATGGTACTGATGTTTGAGACCATCAACCTGATGCTCGACTGGAAAAGGCAAGCATGCATTGCGGTTCCAGCTCGCGCATCCCCTCTTTGACACGAATACAGTTTATCCAGGAAAAAAGGGGTGTTGGTATGAAAGTTTTACCATTTCATCGGCGCAATCACCATCAATTCCTTTATCACGAGCTTTACATTAAAACTCGAGAAAATCTACTCGCATTAATTGAAGTCCGGCTTGCCAATAAAAAGATAGTAGAATCAACGCTGGAAAACTCTGTGTTGCATCAGTTTTTGTATTTGGAAGCGTTCTGGATCTGGATGCTGGACTACACAGCGGGTGAACCGATCGATACACTGGCGCCGCGTATCGCCGGCATCGTGGATAAGTTTGAAGAATGGAATGAGATCGATCAATTCTGTCAACAGGAAGCGGCGCTTGAGTTTCCGGATTATGGACCGTATGAATACAACGGAGCACCAGACTTTTCCACCCTTGCAAATTATGAGAACACGCTACAACTACTCAGTATTGCGATATTACTGCGCGATAAACAGTCGGCCTTACGCATCATCCACGTGCTACGTAGTCACCGTGACCAGGATGGCTTATTTGAGCAATTGATTGGCGCATATGTCGAGGATAAGCAAGATCTTGATTCCTGCATTCTCAAAAAGCCCTATGATACTTTGCTTCAGGTTTTCTATGAAAATAATGAGAGAGATACACTCAAACTGCTCAAAAAATATCTGAAACAGTGGTATCCAGCCATGAAAGATCATCCCCGCTGGTACGACGGGCATCTGCGAATCCGGGACGAAGGCCACGCGCCCTATTACGGTTACTGGGCGTTTGAAGCGGGTGCGACGGTTTTTTTACTTGACCTGGACGACAGCCAGATCGACCATCTGGTCTATCCCAAGGACTTGGTCGATTACGCGCGCCAGCTACGGAAAGATGGCCGCTACACCAGCCTGGACACAGAACCGCTAATGCGCAAGGGGCGTGTCGAGGGTGGCCAACCCTGCCCCCAAACTGGCTTCTGGGAAACCCCGGCAAAATTACACAGCCGCAGCCACTTCGCGCAAGGCCAAGTGATGCTTGTTTTTGACAATGCGGCATACGGCGAAACAATTTGGCATTGGAGTACGGAACAGTAACCTCCGTGACAGCATGGAGGATGTCCCCACCGAAGTGCTTCTGCGCTGAGATAAATGAACGCTCTACGGTATTTATTCTGATAAACCTACAGGGAAATAATGAGTACCAGTCCATTCAATGCACGGCGCCGGCAACAATTTATCTACGAAGATCTTTATAATAAAACGAGAGAAAATCAATTTGCGTTAATTAACGGGGGCATTGAAAACAAAAAAATAGCCGATTCGACGCTGGAAAATTCTTCAGTGCATCAGTTTTTGTATTTAGAAGCGCTCTGGATATGGATGCTCGACTATACTGCAGGTGAGCCGATCGCTGCACTGGCGCCGCGCATCGCAGACATCGTGGATAAGTTTGAAGAGTGGAATAAGGTCGATCAATTCTGTCAACAGGAAGCTGCGCTCGAGTTTCCAGATTATGGGCCTTACGAATACAGTGGAGCGCCAGATTTTTCCATTCTTTCCGACTATCAGGACACCCTGCAACTGCTCAGTATTGCCATCTTGCTGCGCGATCTAAATGCGGTCAAACGTATCGTTCACATCTTACGCAGTCATCGTGGCGTCGATGGATTATTCGAGCAACTGGTTGATGGCTATGTTGAAGATGGACAAACCCTCGACACCTGTATCATCGGCAAGCCCTATGGCACCCTGCTGCAAGTGTTCTATGAGGAAGATGAGAAAACCATGCTTGACCTGCTTCAGAAATACCTGAAACAGTGGTATCCGGCCATGAAAGATCATCCCCGCTGGTACGACGGGCATCTGCGAATCCGGGACGAAGGCTACGCGCCCTATTACGGTTACTGGGCATTTGAAGCGGGCGCGACGGTTGTTCTACTTGACCTGGACGACAGCCAGATCGACCATCTCGTCTATCCCAGGGACTTGGTCGTTTACGCGCGCCAGCTGCGGAAAGAAGGCCGCTATACCAGCCTCGATACAGAACCGCTGATACAAAAAGGGCGTGTCGAGGGCGGCCAGCCCTGCCCCCAAACTGGCTTCTGGGAAACCCCGGCAAAATTACACAGCCGCAGCCACTTCGCGCAAGGCCAAGTGATGCCTGTTTTTGACGATGCAGCATACGGCGAAACAATTTGGTATTGGAGTACGGAACAGTAACCTCCTTGACAGCATGGAGGATGTCCTCACCGAAGTGCTTCTGCGCGGAGATAAATGAACGTTCTACGGTATTTATTTTGATAAACCTACAGGGAAATAATGAGTACCAGTCCATTCAATGCACGGCGTCGGCAGAAGTTTCTCCATGAAGATATTTACCATAGCACGCGAAAAAATCAAATCGCATTATTTGAAGGACAACTTCTCAACAAAAATGTCGCTGATTCGGCACAAAGTCAAACGGTCATTTACCAATTTTTGTATTTAGAAGAATTCTGGATCTGGATGCTCGACTATACGGCTGGTAAGCCAATCGATGCACTGGCGCCGCGCATTGCAGACATCGTGGATAAATTTGAAGAGTGGAATAAGGTCGATCAACTCTATCAGCAGGAAGCGGCGCTCGATTTTCCAGAAGATGGGCCATATGAATACGAGGGTGCGCCGCAGTTTTCCACCCTTTCCGACTATGAAGACACACTACAACTGCTCAGCATCGCCATCCTGCTGCGCGATCAACGTTCAGTACTACGTATCATTCACGTACTGCGCAGCCACCGTGGCCGCGATGGGCTGTTCGAGCAATTGATAGGCGCCTATGTCGAGGACAGTCAAGACCTGGACACGTGCATTATCAGCAAGCCCTACAACACCCTGCTGCAAGTATTCTATGAAGAAGACGACAACGCTGCCTTAGCCCTGCTCCAGAAGTATTTGAAACAGTGGTATCCGGCCATGAAAAATCATCCACGCTGGTACGATGAGCATCTCAACATCAACGAGGAAGGCTATGCCGCCTATTACGGCTACTGGGCCTTCGAAGCGGGGGCGGCCGTCTTTATACTCGACCTGGACGACAGCCAGATCGACCATCTGGTCTACCCCAAAGACCTGGTCGACTATGCGCGAAAACTATGGGAAGAAGGCCGTCATACCAGCCTGGAGATGAAACCATCGGCCAAACGAGAACCCGGCGAATAGAATGAAAAGTCCACCATTTGATGATCGTCGTCGCCAACAATTCCTTTGTCAGGAACTATATGAGAAAACCCTGGAGAATTCACGCGCCCTGCTACAAGTTCAGCTGAAAAACAAGGAATCAGCTGAATTCGCTGACGATATCAGTTTGGCGCACCATTTCTTATATCTTGAAAATTTCTGGATCTGGATGCTCGATTACACCGCTGGCGTGCCAATCGAGAAACTTGCGCCACGGCTGTCAGATATCGTGGACAGGTTTTCGGAATGGAACGAAGCCGATCAGTATCGACAAGAGGAAATCTTGTCGCAATATCCCGAATATGGCCCATACCGATACAGAGCAGCGCCAAATTTCGGCGACCTGTCCGATTATGAAGATACGCTGCAATTATTAAGTGTCGCCATATTATTGCGCGATCAGCGCTCGGTCATGCGCATCATCCGCATATTTCGCAGTCACCGAGGACAAGACTGCCTATTCGAACAGCTGATTGGCGCGTATGTGAACGATGAAATGACCCTCGATACCTGCATACTGGGCCAGCCATACGACACTTTGTTGCAGACGGTATATGAAAACGACGAGTATGCGGCACAAACGCTCATCAAAAAGTATTTGACGCAGTGGTACCCTGCCATGAAGGATCATCCTCGCTGGTACAACGGCCATCTGCGCATTAGCGACGAAGGCTACGCTCCCTATTACGGTTACTGGGCATTTGAAGCCGGTGCAATGGCCTTTGTGTTTGACCTCGATGACAGCGATATCGATCATTTCGCCTATCCGACAGATCTCGTTGCGTATGGACGTGCACTGCGCGAGGAAAACCGCTATACCAGCATAGGTATGAATGAGACGGGCGATGTCGGATATGTCGAAGGCAAACAGCCCTGCCATGACACGGATTTTCGGGAGTAAGGATGCAGACTCTGAACGAACACACTTTTTTGGCCAGGCGCAGGGAACCGCTGCTGTCCTACGCGATTTACCTTGAAAGCAAAGACAGTCAGGACGAGTGCTTCGACATGGTGGAGGCAGGCTTGCAACAGCCTGCCGAAGTACTGCAAAATATCCCGCCAGAAAACTTCATGACAGCCACGCGCCAGCGGGCATGGGATGGCATCGACCAGCTCGCCCTGGCCTACAGCGCCGGCCATACGACAGCCGAGCTGCGCGCGCTGTATCCCACGATACTGGCATACTGGGAAGAGTATGCCAGGTATGACAGGGCTTTTGACCTGCAGGCCAGCGCGGCGGAACAGGGATTTCCCCACTTCGCCCTGCCCGGTGTCGCGTACGAACAAGTGAACCGGATGATCTGCCTTGGCATTCTCCTGGGTTGGGGCAGTTTGCTGCCCCGCCTGGCACCTGTCATCGATTTCAACAACCATGAAAAAGATGGACTGGTCGAACGCCTGCTGGCCTTTTCCATCGATGGCAGGGAGACCGCCTGGCCAGCATGCACGCGCCACCTGCCCTATTTCAAGACACTCAAGATATTTGCGGCAGAAAAACAGGCGCGTCCGGCATTGATGCTGGACTACCTGGAAAAATGGTATGACGCCAGCCGCCGCGAACCCTACTATGGCAGCCACGAGCGCGACACATCATTTTCAGGCTACTGGTCATGGGAAGCGGCAGCCATTACCTGCCTGCTCGATATCGACGACAGCAGCTATCGCGATGCCGCATTCTATCCCGCCGAACTGGCGGCATTCCAGCGTCAGCCACTCTCTATACAATGAAAGCCAGCATGAGCAAGGAACCCGCCGCAATCGCGGCCTGCCTCATCTTCGCCATGCCCGCGCTGTCGCTCGCCGCCGACACGCCCTTTCCGGCCATTATTCCGTCATCGATCCCGTCACGGGCATGACACAGGAAGTGCTGAAGATCGAACCCTTGCATGACTGGCAGCCCCAGGGCCGATGAGGCAAAGATATCAGCCCGCTCCACCCAGGTCGGCGTCAGCGATGCCGGCAATCCGGCCAACGCCGTCAATACCGATCCCCTGACCCCTTATATGAGCAGCGCCGCCCATTGCGGCGGCAGGCAGGCAATGACGGCCGGGACCGTGCCATATCAGGCAACGGCCTCTTCCGTCGGTTGGCGATTGCTCGATATCAGCACGCTGTCGTAGCCGCTGTACACCTTGCGGTAGCGCAAATACCCCGCCTTGCCGGACAGGCCGTAGCTGGACCAGCTTGAATCGAACGGTTCGCGCCCTTCTGTCTTCATGCGCGGGATCTTGCCCGTGCGTTCGAACTCCTCCGCCGCCTTGCGCTGCGCATCGTCGAGGCCATCTTTTACCGGCGTAAATTGTTGCAGACCGGTAGTCGACTTCATGCCATAGGCGCGCGCCATCATCTTTTGCCGCTCTTCGTGGTCTTTTGCTTCGCGAATATTGAACTGTTCTACCCTTTTCCGCTTCGCATTCATGGCTTTCAACTTTTCGATCAGGTCCCCTTCATTGTCTGGATTTCCCGGAATCAGCTTGAACCACGCACGCGAATCGTGCACATAATTATCAAAGAAATTGAGCGTCTCCGCACCAAGCGGCGGTGCGCTGTTCCACCACGTCGCGATCTCTTCCCATTCATTGTCGTGGTCATTGTCAAAGCCAGGCTCCTGTGCCTGCGGCTTGAAACCCTTGCCTTTTTCTGCCATCCATTTTTCGAACACCTGGATTTCCTGCTCAAATTCCAGGTTGGCGCTGTGCAAATCATTCTTGTCAAAATTGGAAGCGCGGCCAAAGCTGGCCGTCGATTCCAGCGGTGTTTTGCTGGTGGCCCGCCGTGATCTATGCCACAAAATATGATTCTTGCCCTGTTCACGCATGATGGCCGTCAAGGTGCCCGTCTTGACCTTGCACGTGGCCAGATAGGCGTTCAATGCCGTGATCGTTTCCGGCGCGACCTTGAAGCGCTCCTTGGCAACGTCATTGGCAAATTCCAGCTTCAGGGGCACGCCTGCCAGCCTGGCCGCCCGGTACATATAGATCAGCGGTATGCGCGACAGCATGTCGCCCCCCATCCTGTCCAGTCCACGGCCCTGTTCGCCAGGCATATAGCCGCAGCCGAGATCGGAGTGCACGCCAGGGACGACCACCTCATCGCAATTGGGCGGCAGCACCTGTTTGACGGAGATCGAGTCGAGCGGAAAGCTGCGCCGCAATTCATGCGCGGCGACAAGATGCAAGCACGGTATGCCCTGCGGAATACGCAGGCTGTCATCCGTATCGGCCCAGCCGCCATGACCATCGAACATCTTGCCCATCAGGCTGTTACCCAGGGTATTGCCCAGTCCGACGGATGCCACCGTGTCGAACAAGCCGAGGAAGTTGAATGCCACCTCGAAACCGCCAAGTGTCATCACGCCCTCTTTCTTGCACATGCGGGCATCGAGCGTGCACATCGACATGAGCCAGTTGAGAAAAGCCCGCGCCTGCGTGGCGCCGCGCGAAAAACCAAAAATGGAGATGAAGATTTTCTTTACCGTTGCCGGGTCTTTTTGCCGGGCATTGCCGTATTTATCGGGCATGTGCACGGCGATTGCCGCATGCAGGCGCTTGAGGATTTTTTCAAATTCAAGGCGCGTCTTTTCATTCTGCTCGTCATTCGGCATTTCCGCTTCGAAGCGGCGGCGCGGCTGCATCAGGCGCCGCCGTGCCCGGTCGAGCACGATTCTATTCAGGATCGACCTTGTTTCGTCGGGCGATAGCAAAGGCTTTTTCAGAAAATAGCGGTGTATATTATTAATTGCCTGCAGCAGCGCCCACAGAATACGGCCTTCGCCGCCATAACCGGCAGCGGCGCCCCGCGTCAGCTGCAAGCCGGCGCCGCTATCGCCGATCTGCTCGAACGGCGACGCCACGCCAGGAATATACACCTTGAAGAAATGCGAATACGCCGCCTTTTCGTGTGCCCAATCGGTAACAGCGGGCAGCACCGTCGGCGTGCTCAGGCCAGGAAAACAGTCATATAACCGGGCGACGTTCGAGTGATTCTTCGTGGCGTCGGCCTGAATATAGTTATTTTTTGTGCCGTCAAAGAAAAATCCAAAAAACAGGTTGGTCTTGCAGGTTGCGCAGGGAGGGCTGGCGGCAGACTTCTCGATCTCTTCCGCCGTCTTGCGTATTTTTCTCGCATCAATGTCTGAAAAAAAGGTATCGAAATCGGCAGCCTTGGAAAACTCCGCCGGGACGGGCTCGATCAGTCTGAAACTCATGGACGTTCCTTTTTTAACTGTTCCAATTTGCTTCGGCTGCCCGCCAGCAAACGGGCATAGTCCGCGCGCAAATACGCGTGAAAGCGCGCATCGTCAGGTCCCGTATAGTCGCTGAACGCCTTCGGGTCCGATTTGCGCTCGGATGCCCACACTTCCCTGGCATGCTCGGACGGTGCCAGCCGCATCTGCTCAAGCAGCTTTTCCCACAATTTCACGCCGCCCTCTTCATGCCGAATGTAGACATCCCATTTCTCTCGCCGATATTCCAGCGACGGCACGGGCCACCCCTTGATTTTCCCCGGCCAGCTGGCGTGGTCGGGCTGGTAATCGCTGGTAACGATGCTCAGCTTCCCATCGGCACCGCGCAGCACCCACAGTTCGCCCGGCTTGCCATCGGCATACGCGGGAACCTCGATTAACTGCGTCTGCTGCACGTCCGGCAAGCTGCCATCGGCCTTCCTGGGCAGCCAGTGGGTGGCGTCGACCCGCACCTGGATGCCGGGACGCCAGCGCCGGGGCAGGTCATAGCAGCAGATGGTGCCGCCGGCGGCATACGGGTCGATCAGCTCGCCGCCGCCCCTGTTCGCCTCGTTCTTTGGATCAACGATGACGTAACTGAAGATCTCGCCGCTGTAATTGACGCCGTGTATGCTGACGGGCACGTCTTTGCCCGCACAGGCGCTCAGCATGGGCAGCAACAGCATACCCAGTGCCAGCGCGCGCAAGCCCCTGCTGGCGGGTGTTCGAACGCTCACCATGCTTGCCCCGCTGCTTGCAGGCGGGTTTGCGGGTGCGGCACGGCTTCGGCCGATGCGCCTCGCCGCAGCCAGCGCTCGCACCAGTCGGCCTTGTCATAGGTATCGAGCGGCTCGCCCTCGATGGCGGCCAACGCTTGCGTCACTACAGTCAACTTGGTCGTCATAGACGTTCCTTTTGCAGTTCCTGCAATTTGAGCCGCTTTTCACGAACGCCATTTTCGCGATCCGCTCTGACTTTGATGACGAATGCTGGATCCGCAGCGCCAGTAAAACCGCGTATATCTGCAGGAAACCGCTCTTTCAACGCATCCCACGTGCCAGCGATACTTTCCTCGGGCGTGGTTGTCAGTTCTTTTAAATAGCGCTCGGCAGACGCCAAATCAGAAGATGCCTGCGCAATATGCACATCCCATTTCTCTCGCCGATATTCCAGCGACGGCACCGGCCACCCCTTGATTTTCCCCGGCCAGCTGGCGTGGTCGGGCTGGTAATCGCTGGTAACGATGCTCAGCTTCCCATCGGCGTCGCGCAGCACCCACAGCTCGCCCGGCTTGCCATCGGCATACGCGGGTACTTCGAGCAACTGCGTCTGCTGTACTTCCGGCAAGCTCCCATCGGCCTTCCTGGGCAGCCAGTGGGTGGCGTCGACCCGCACCTGGATGCCCGAGCGCCAGCGCCGGGGCAGGTCATAGCAGCAGACGGTGCCGCCGGCGGCATACGGGTCGATCAGCTCGCCGCCGCCCCTGTTCGCCTCGTTCTTTGGATCAACGATGACGTAACTGAAGACCTCGCCGCTGTAATTGACGCCGTGTATGCTGACGGGCACATCCTTGTCGGCACAGGCGCTCAGCATGGGCAGCAACAGCATACCCAGTGCCAGCGCGCGCAAGCCCCTGCTGGCGGATGTTCGAACGCTCACCATGCTTGCCCCGCTGCTTGCAGGCTGGTTTGTTGCCGCGGCACGGCATCGGGCAATGGGCCACGCCGCAGCCAGCGCTCGCACCAGTCGGCCTTGTCATAGGTATCGAGCGGCTCGCCGGCGATGGCGGCCAACGCTTGCGCCACCAGCAGGTAGGCGCCATGGCGGTCCTGGCTGTGGTCATGGCCGCGCTTGTAGAGCACGGCGAGTATTTCATCGGTTTCGCTGTCACTGACCAGGCTGGCAAACTGCTGCGCACCCAGCGCCACGGGCCGCTCCGCATGCGCGCTGTCCCGCAGCGGCACGGGCAATTGCCGCCAGTGGCCATCGCGGGCGATGTACGACCAGCTGACGGCTGGCCCCGCCAGTTGCGCCTGCTGCTCCCCTGTCAGCGCGGCATGGATGGCGGGCAGCCGGCGCGTATCGGGAAAACGGAAATTGAAGCGCTGCCCATCGGCCTCGACGATGCACCAGGCGGCCAGGCGCGCGGCCAGTTCCGACTGGCTTTCCCGCGTGGCGATGGCGCTCAGCATGGGCCAGCCGCTGCAACGCGCCAGCCACGGTGCCTCAGGGGCGGCGGAGAAAACGGCAGCATAGTCCAGCAGCAGCGGCGACACGTCGCGCGTGGCGTCGGTGCACCCGGGCAACGCCTCGAACAGCAGCGAAGGCGACAACGCTGCCAGCTTGCGGTGCAGTCCCGGCAGGAATACGCCGTCGAGCAAGAGATACAGCCGCGCCTGCCCCTGCGTGGCCTCGCGCGCCAAGGTGTCGAGATGTGCCTGCCAGCCGTCGGCATAAGGGGCGATCAGCATCATTATCCTGCCATGGTAAAGGCGGAGCCGGCCATCAATGACTTCTTCAGGCACTCCACGCATATGCTGCTGGGCAAACCGGGCATCGCATACGCCATGCTTTCCGGACCGATAAAACTCTTCTTGCCGGCATGCACCGTGATCTTGCCCGGACACTGCACGGTGATGTTGCCGCCCTCGATGGTGATATTCGCCCCGCCCGCCGTCGACAGGCGGATGCTTTTGGCCGCCGCCCAGTCGATGTGCGCGGCGGCGCTGACGATGTTGACTTCCTCGCGCGCCTGCACGTTGAGCACGTCGGCCTGCGCCTCGAACTCGATCGCCTGTTTCGCGGCGATCAGCTGCAGGCCGGTATTGTTCTCGCCCGCCTTGACGACGCCGGCCAGCGCGCCGATGGCCTGGCCGCTGTGCACGCGCAGCTGGCCGCCGCCGACGAACTGGGTGTCCTGGCCACTCATCAGGGAGGCTGTTTCGCCATTCGCCAGCTGGAGATCCTGGCCCGCCAGCACGCCCAGGCCGGCGCGGGCGGCGATGGCAATGATGGCGTCGCTGCTGTGCGGCAGCTTGTCGTCGCCGGGACTGGTCGGCTTGCCCGCCGCGTCGCGCCGGGCGGCCGCCGTACTGTCCCGGCTCAGCATGCCGGAGGCGCTGGCAAGGAAG